>Ga0315333_10000033_pt1 | contig 37252 bp, 41 predicted proteins | sample M120034915metaG_FD_204521 | JGI IMG/M metagenome (GOLD analysis project Ga0315333, IMG submission 204521) | Ammonia-oxidizing marine archaeal communities from Monterey Bay, California, United States - M1 200m 34915 | ecosystem: Environmental > Aquatic > Marine > Intertidal zone | place: USA...
GGAGACTTAGCAGATTTGTATGGTTCCTAATATAACTTAAATTTCTAGAAAGTAAAGGAGGCTATATGCCTAGAAAACATGATAAACCTGATTACAATATTAGTGATAAGATTGCGGATCAGATAAGAGATGCAGTCCACAAAGGATTAGATGGTAATCTTATTGTTAAGAGTGCTAAAAGGTCTAGAACGCAAGCACAGATTGATAGAGATACAAATCCTACAGAGGATCAAATAAAGAACAGGTGGTCCGAAGGGGTGTCTGGAAATCCTGCGGGAAGACCTAAAGGTTCAAAAAATAAAATAACTGGAGTTTTAGAAGCTATTACTAGGGGTGATGGATTAAGCCCTGCTGAAATGATGATGGAGATTGCAAGACGTCAATTTGCTCAAGAAACTACAGCTGGTGATGCATTGGCACTTAAGGTTATCGTTGAGGCTAATAAGTTTATTGAAACTACTGCGGATACTAAAGCTACACTTCAAGATGTTAAAGCAATGTCAGACGATGAGATTCGTACAGAAGTATTAAGATTGGTAGGAAACGATAAGTAGGAGTATTATTATGAAACATGACCCTCAAGAGTTGTTGCTAGAGATGCAGAGGAGAGAGTCTTGGAAGCTTTACAAGGACGACCCATTAAAGTTTATAAACGAATGTTTGTGGATATATCCTAAAGACCCCTCACAGGGTAAGATAAAGCTTACAGTTAATAAGGCACAGGAATTAGTTGTTGCAGAGTTTGTTAGACAGATGAAGGATACTGGTAGGGTGAGAATGATTATCGCCAAGTATAGACAGGCAGGATTTAGTACAATATCCTCAGCTCTTATCTTCCACAGGTCTTTATTCTTTGAATCTACTCGGTCTGTTATTATTTCCTTAGACAAGCCAACAACAGAAAGTATTTTTAGTATGTCACAAACCTTTTGGGAAAACCTTCCTCAGGAATTAAAGCCCATACTCTCTCAAGCTAATAAAAGAGAGATGAAGTTTGAAGACAACAAGAGTATGTATAGATGTTTTACAGCCGGTGCAGACAATCCCGGACGAGGAACAACTAACACAGCTCTTCTGTGTGATGAAACAGCGTTCTTCCAGAATGCCGCTAAAGTTATGGCTGGTCTTTTCCAGTCAATATCTACAGCAAAAGGAACAATCATTATTATTAATAGCACCTCTAATGGTGCTCAAGGTGTTTACTACGATCTATGGAATAAGGCTGAGAAAGGGGAAGGACAATTCACCCCATTATTTGTTCCTTGGTATCTTCAAGATGAATATACGCTTGAAGTTCCTGACGATTTAGAGATGACTTTAGATGAAAAGAAGTTAAAAGAACAATGGTCCCTTACAGATGGGCAAATTTTCTGGAGACGAATAAAAATATCTGAAACATCAACCTCTACATTTAAACAAGAATATCCCTTCACGGCTGAAGAATCCTTCATCCAATCGGGATCAAACGTGTTTGATATGGAGGCAATTAAGAAGTACATATCAACACCATATGCTTCGCTTAGAGCTTTCAATAGAGAGTACGCTTCGTTCGATGAGAATGAGGACGGTCACCTAAGTGTGTGGGAGCCACCAGCCAGAGATAGTAAGTACCTAATAGGTGCAGACGTCGCAGGTGGTGTCGGAGGAGACTACAGTGTAGCAGTGGTAATGGACAGCGATAGAAATATTGTTGCCATGTACAGGAATAATAAGATCGACCCTGTTTACTTCGGTCAAGTTTTATTCTACCTAGGAAGATGGTATCATAACTGTCTTTTGGCCTGTGAGAGCAACTCAATAGGTCTTGCAACATTACAACAGTTGTTCAGCATGAATTACCCATCGATATACCAGCAAAAGAAAACTGCCAACATAAGGCAAGCATCTGATGTTACATCTTTAGGTTTTAGAACAACATCTGCTTCAAAGACTCCAATCATATCAAACTTACAATCGCTTATTAAGGATTATGATATAAACATCCCGAGTCAAATTATTCTCGACGAGCTTAGAAACTATATACTCGTTGGAGATAATCAAAAAATGACAGCAGCACCCGGACACTATGACGACACAGTTATGGCTTTAGCTATATGCTGCGAAGCATGGAGAACACATGGACATGCATTAACAAACCGAGCGTTTTCGTTCGGGGAATCAAATAACTATTCAACCCAGATAGAAACTAACTGGATTTAAAGGAGCGAGAGAGAATGGATCACTCAAAAATAACCGACGAGGAATTGTTAGCATCAATTGACTCAAAGGTAAGGAATAGTGTAGGCGGAGCTACGGGGTCATCAGACCTCTCTAAAAAGCGAGAAAGTTCTACATACGAATATACTATGGACCCTAGGGGTGATTTAGCACCACAAGGCGTATCAAAAATTGTATCCTCGGATACTGTTGAGATTATCGAGGGGTATACGTCCTTGCTAGTAAAGCTATTACTAGATAACAATAAATTAGCAAATTTTATACCTAGGTCTGCGACAGCTAGAGACATCCATGATGCCAAAACAGCATCAGACATAGTTAACTACTGTATCTTTAATAAGAACGATGGTTGGAGAATTATTAACACTTGGATCAAATCTTCATTATTATATGGAAACGGAACGGTTAGCTGGATATGGGAAGAGGCAGCAGATTATGAAATAGAAGAGTACGATGAGATTCCTGAGGCTGTTCTTGACGAACTCCTTGCGGACTCAAACGTTGAGATAGTGGGCGAACTGGAAATCAGCGAAGAAATTAACCCTGAGAACCCTGAGATCGTCTATCAGAATGTCCGACTAAGAAGAAAGGTAGATAAGTCTAGAGTGACTTTCGATGCCATTCCTCCTGAGACATTCTTAATCAACAGGTCGGCAACGAGCATTCAAAGTGCCTCGTTTATTGGAAAGGTAACTGAGTTGTCTCATTCAGAGATTAGACAAATGTTTCCTGAGTTCAAAAAGGATCTAAGCGAACTAGGCGAAAACGCAGAATCTTCAAGAGGCAGTCATTGGTCCTCTGAGAAGTTCTCACGTAGAGACGCTACTGGTATTGAAAACCTTGGTTATGAAGAAGAAGACGAGGAAGCCAATACTATTGTAGAAGTTATCGAGTGCTGGATTAGATCGGACAGAGATGGTGATGGTATTGCTGAATTAAAGCATGTTATCAAAGCTGGTGAAGATATCCTTTTAGAAGAAGATGTCTCATACATCCCTGTGGCTGACCTGAACCCTATTGAAGTGCCTCACGAACACTTTGGACTATCTTTATCAGATATGGTCCGCCCACAAATGCAAGCTACTACAGCTATCATGCGTGGATTCGTTGAGAATGTTTATTATGGTAACTACGGAAGAACATTAGCAGATCCTAATGTTGTTGACTTCGCAGCTTTACAGAACCCTGTTCCTAAGCAAATTATCGCTACGAATGGTACACCTGTAAACTCTGTTCAACAACTAAACCCTGAGCCTATCAGCTCTGGGACACAAGGTATGTTAGAATTCTTACAGTTGCAGAAAGAGCAAGCTACTGGATTAACAAAAGCATCTATGGGTCTTAATGACGCACTATATGTTTCTGGAAACTCAGCAGAGAAGACAGCACAAGCTCAATCAGCAGCTCAAATTCGTATCGAACATATAGCTAGAAGATTTATGGAGACAGGTCTTAAAGACTTGTGTAGAGGTCTTCTTAAAGAAATGAAGCAGAATATTAAAGAAGATATGATGTATAAAACCGAAGCCGGTTATGCGTCCATCTCTCCTTTGGATCTGCAAAGAATACCTTCAAATATGGATTTGGATATTCAAGCCAATCTTGGTGAAAACTCAAACTCTTCCCTGCAACAAAAGCTTGGGAAAGTGGCTGAGCTATTACCTATGATGGCACAAGACCCAGAGGCTAGAAAGTATATTTCTCCTCAGGCTGCTATGAACTTAGGAACTCAAATGATTAACTCAATGGGCTTTGACCCGCTGGATTACTTCGTTGACCCTGAAGACCAGCAGACAATGGATCTTGTTCAGAAGCAAATCGATCAAGAGGCGCAAGGTGCACAACAGGCTAAAGAGCTTGAGATGAAGACCATCACAGCAAACATTAGTTTGGTTAAGGCTGAAGTTGACAATAAGAAGATTGACAACAAGAGGCAATTACTAGAAGCGCAGGATGAATCAAATCGTAAGTGGGCTGAGTTGGAGATTAAGGCTGTTCAAGCTGGAACACCTCCAATCAAAACTGTACCACTAGACTTTCCAACTCTTTATACAGACACGGAAGGTAACGAGAAGAGACAGGCTGAGCATGAGCAAATGAAACAGCAAGCCGCCCAACAGCAGCAAGCTGGTCAAGAGCCACAACAATAAGTAGTTAAAAGGAGACGTTGAGAGATGAACTATAAACGTACTCCCGGACACAAAAGCGTCGAGGGGAAGCCTAAAAAGGTGACCCCTTACGATGACGCCCAAAGGGTTCTGGAGAAAGGATGGGGTTGTGAAGATTTAAAAGACACAATGACATTCGTATATGAAGACTTGATGAATGATTTATTCAAGGCTTGGATTGAGACTAAACATCACGAAACCCAAGCAAGAGAATTTATCTATCACCAAGCGGTTTCGCTAGGGGCAGTTCAAGCTAACATAGAGAGAGCAGTTACAGCGAAAACTAATAAAACTCGTGAGCTAGAAGGAGATGATGATGAGTAGAGAAAGAAAAGCTATTGAGAATTTAGAGTCGATTATTTCGGTAATGATTAATGATATGAGTATTGGCGCATCCTATGTTAGGACAAATGCGTCTTCATGCTTAGATATGATTAATCTTGTTGATAAAATCCAAGCTAGAATCCCAAAAGATAAAAAGAAATAGAGGTTCTTGAAGAACCCTTGATGAGAGAAGTGAGAGTTGTTCAAGACTCTCTTTAACAAAAAGGAGAACTTAAATTATGAGTGAAAATTCTACCGGCTCAGCCGATGATGCAAACACGAATGATTCAGTATTTGAAGGCGCAATGGATGATGCAATTGATAGTTTATTAGATAAAGCAGTTGAAAGTGGAACACTACAACCAGCTTATGATGAACAGGACGAAGCATCTACCCCGAGCGAGGACGAGGACACAGAAGAACTTGAAGGCGAAGAAGAAGACCAAGCTGACGAGGACGCTGAAAATGTTGATGAAGATGAAGATGATGCCACCGAAGACGAGGAAGAATCCAAGGATGATGAAGAATCTACCCTTGATGATGAAACTGAGGAAGAGGAAGAAGGCGAGCTAGATATGGACTTTATGGTTCCCGTTAAAGTTGACGGAGAAGAATCAGAAGTTACATTAGAAGAGCTTGTTAAAGGCTATCAAACTAATCAGAGCCAGACTAAGAAAGGTCAAGAATTGGCAGAACAGGCCAAGGAACTAAAAGTTGCAAAGGATAAGGCAGATTTGTTTTCGCAAATTAATGTCGAACTTCTTAAACAGCAAGATGATAGAGATAAGAGCTTACTAAAGAGTCGCAAGGACATTATGGACTTGGTGGCGAAGGGTGAGTATGTAGAAGGCGTTGATGATGACCTAGCTACTTTGCAATACAAGTACAAGTCCTTAGAGGATGAGTATATTACTCGCAAAGCAGATAGAGACTCAACAGTGTCCAAGATGGAAGAGGCAAACAAAGAGAGATATGAAGAGGTCGTTAAGGAGCGTGTTGAAAATTTCCAAAAGGAAATAAAGAACATCATCCCTGACTGGTCTACTGAGATCGCTCAAGAAAACTACAAGTTCGCAATTGATCAAGGAATCCCTGAGGGGTTTGTTGCGTCAATTACCGATCCTGAGATTGCCAAATTCATCGATGACTACAGAAGACTAAAATCTTCATCGTCTAAAGGTGCTGTTAAGAGAAAGAAAGTCCCTGTAAAGAAAGTTCCTAATAAAAAGCCTGTTTCTGATAAAGTTAAACAGAAGAGCAAGACAAGCAAAGCACGTTCACGAGTCCAAAAAGGAAAAGGCTCCGACAGCGACTTTGCTACAATCAACGATGGAATCTACGATGATATTTTTGATGGGTCTGAACTCTTCTAGCTATTTATAGGAGAAATTATAATGGCAACTGTATTTAATACAACAAACGCGGGTTCTCAACGTGAGGACCTAGCGAACTTCATCTCAAACATTGTTCGTGATGAAACACCATTCATGTCATCGATTGGCAAGACATCTGCAAAAGCATTGTTACATAGCTGGTCAACTGACGAGCTAGCTGTACCGGGTGCTAACAACGCTGCTGAAGGCGCTGGCTTCCCAAGTACTGTTTCTGCGGGTCCTGAAATCGTTCAACTTACCAACCAAACACAAATCTTTACTAAGTCTATCGAAGTATCAGGCTCAGTTGAGGCGGTTGATAAAGCTGGTCGTAAGTCAGAATTCAAATACCAATCTACTAAGCGTGGTAAAGAATTGATGCGTGATATCGAATGGGCTCTTACAACTGGTAAAGGTGTTAAATCATCATCAGGCAACCGTTTGATGGGTGGTTTTCAATCATGGGTTCCAGCTGGTAACACAGTAAACGCTTCTGGTGGTGCTATCACTTTAGGTAACGCTACTGGTGCAGATGTACCAACTTCTGCTGGTACTGCAGCTGCATTCTCTTTGTCACAAGTTGACCAAGTAATGCAAAACTGTTACGAGAATGGTGGACGCCCTAACACTCTTATGATGTCTCCAAGAGTTAAGAGAACTTTCTCTACAGCTGCTCAAGGTCAAGCTGCCAACGGTAACGTTCGTCGTAACATTGACGATTCTGGTAAGCTACGTCAATCAGTTGAAATCTATGAGACTGACTTTGGTGTTGTTAAGGTTGTCCCTAACTATGTTATGGGTTCAACTGGATCAGGTGCTGGCGCGGCTAACGCTGCTGCAGACGACAACGTACTAGTCTATGACGCTTCAACGTTTAAGATGGCTGTACTACGTCCATTGCATCACAGAGACATCTCTGAAGATGGTGACCGTCTACGTGCGCTTATGGTTCACGAGACTACGCTGGAGTGTGCAAACCCTTCTGCTAACGGTCTGATCGACAACCTAAGCTAAACACTTAGTACTTTACCCCCTATCTACACGATGGGGGGTATTATTTATGGAATATATATGAATAGAAATATAACAAAAGATGGCTTTGGAGCCTCTCAGGATATAGAAGAGCATCTAAAGTACGCACATGCTATGAGAACCGATATCCAGCAAAATACCACAGTGCGTAGCTTTGCAATCATCCCCGACATTGTTGCTATTGATATATATTCTAAGCACAAGATTGACGTACACTCAGAAGAGATTATGTCTAATCCTGCACAATTGTCGAAACTACAAAGAATAATTCGACAGGAATATCCTAGACTCTTAACAGGCGGGATTACAAATAGATTTAATATGGGAGGTCAATAATGGCGATTAATAACCAAGCATCCTTAAGGCTAGCTATCGCTGACTGGCTTAATAGAGGGGATTTAACAGATTCTCAGATCGACACGTTTATCGAGATAGCGGAAGCCAGAGTTTACGAGGTTCTTAGAGTTCCGACTCTTGAAGCTGTTGATGGCTTTTCAGTCGCTGAAAGCGATTCTAGCGTAATACTTCCAACTGGATTTAATGAGTTAATAGAATTAAGAAAGGAAGGTACAGGAACCTGCTCCATATCTGAGCATACAACAAGGTCGGCTTGTAGTTCTGCTTCAGGAACATGGACAGACTCCGACAAGGACGATAACATAACTCTGCGAAGGGTTGATGGTCAAACTTTTCACAACAATAGAATTCCGAACGCCTTTACTAGAGAGCTTGGAACACTTCTTATTACAGATGAAAACGGAGCAAGAAAGGCGTCAGGAGAGTACTTATTAAAGTATTATAAATCTGAAGACGCAATTGGAACTATGAGTTCAGCAACACCACCGGTGGAGCAGGTGCCTTGGATACTTCTTGTTGAGTATGAGGTAATTCTTTTTGCGGCCTTGGCTGCGGCTCAAATCTTTCTTGGGGACTTTGATGCTGAAAATAAATATAACGAACTAACTAATCGTAAAATATCAGCGTTAAACGAAAAGACTAAGAAGGCAGATTTAAGGGGCGGTATCTTTACCTCAAACTTTTCTTCAAATTTAATTTAAAGGAGGGGAGATGTCTAATAGAAATTCTTTTTATGATGGAGCATCATCATATAGAGTTGTTGTAAATAACTCTTCTGGAGCAGTTGGTCACGATGTCTCTATTGACAGTTCTTTGGCAGCTGCTCAATTAGCAGAAGAAAATGCAACAACATCGGCTGCTTCTGCGTCGGCTTCGGCAGCTGCTGCACTAACCTCACAAAATGCTGTAAATGACATCATACCAACTGGCGGTGATGATGAGATGATCCTTGTAAAGAATAGCGCAACCGATCACGACTTAAAATGGACTAGTACGCTAGACAACACAACTATAGACGCCTCTATGAATGGCGGATATTTTTAATTCAAGGAGAAATTCATGGCAAATACAATTAAAATCAAAAGAGCTGCGAGTAGCAGTTCAAGCGCACCATCATTAGCAGAGGGAGAATTAGGTCATAATGAATACAGTAAGCTTCTTTATATTGGAACCAGTGGTGGAAACATACAAGTTATTGGTGGTAATACTGATGTAACAAAGTTAGCTACAATTGAGACAAATGCTGACGTAACAGACACAGCTAATGTAACATCTGCTGGTGCTTTAATGGACAGCGAATTAGCTGGACTTGCGGCAGTAAAAGCTACAACAGGTACATTCCTAACTGCTGACCAAACTAAACTAGATGGTATAGCAGCAAGTGCTAATAATTACTCTTTACCAGTTGCTTCCTCGACTGTTTCAGGTGGTATTAAGGTTGGTGCAAACCTAACAATAACTGGTGGCGTTCTCGCCTCAGCCAGTTCGTATTCTCACCCAACACATCCGGGCGACGACCTTTCTGTAGATACTACAGCCTTAACAGGCGCCACAGTAGTTAGTGACATTGACATCAATGTAACAACGGATACACTTGGACACGTTACAGATGCTAACGGCACTGTATCTACTCGTGAATTAAGTTTGGGTGATCTTGGCTATACAGGTGCAACCGATGCTAATAACTATTCACTACCAACAGCTACCTCAAGTGTATTAGGTGGTGTTAAGAATGGTGCTGGAATAACAAACACAGCAGGTGTTCTTTCGGTTTCTACAGCATACTTAGCTAGTGGTCATGATGCCTCTAATGTAACGTCCAGCAAGATAACAAACTGGGACAATGCCTATTCATGGTATAACACAATGACCACAGCTGATGGTGATAGTGTTATTGATACTGTGACTGAAATAGTTGCTGCATTCGAGAACCATGCTGAAGGCTTAAATCTAATTACAGAGCTTGATGCAAAACTAACTGCATCATCTACAATTGACGGCGGTACATTCTAAATATTTCTAACCCGCTTATATAAGCATTTAAGGGAGTCATACATATGGCAAATACGATTAAGATAAGACAGAGTGCGACTGCAGACAAAGTTCCTACTACTGATAATACAATAACTGGCACACCAACCATAGCACAAGGTGAGTTAGCGATAAATACGGCAGACCAGAAGTTATTCTCTTCTGACGGGTCAAGTGTTTTTGAGCTTACTGGCGGTAGTGGAAGTGGAGACATTACAACCACAGCCCTAACGGCCTTTCCAACAGATACTGATGCCGCCTCTTCAGACTTTATTCCTGTATACGATGTTAGCGCATCTAGATGGGAGAAGCAGACAATAGCCAATGCAGCATTGCAAGGAGCTACAGGTGCTACAGGAGCCGCTGGAGCCGATGGCGCTACAGGAGCAACTGGCGCTACAGGTGCAGACAGCACGGTAGCTGGACCAACAGGAGCAACTGGAGCCACAGGACCAACTGGTGCTACAGGTAGTCAGGGACCAATAGGTAATACTGGTTCACAAGGACCTACAGGTTCAACAGGTGCCACAGGCGCTACCGGCGCTACAGGAGCTACGGGAGCGGATGGTGATGATGGTGCTGATGGTGCTGATGGTAACTCAGATTACACAGAAGCCACAAGTGCGCCAAGCTCACCGTCAAATGGTGATATGTGGATGGATACGGCTGACGCTATTCTTTACCAGAGGCAAGAAGGCTCTTGGGTTCAGATATCAACAATGTCCATGCCTATTAACGAAATTCCGGCAATAGCTGCTAGTACGAATGGTCAATACCTATCTAACGATGGCACTGATTCTGAGTGGATAGACTTGGTATCGCTTCCAGATCAAGGTGGCAATAGTAGCAAGCTTCTGACCACCAATGGTTCTGCAGCTTCATGGAACCTTCTGGGGGCTAGTCAATTTGCCAGTAACCTAGACTTATCTGGGAAAGTGTCACAAATAGGTGATAGTAATACCACAGAGATAAGGTTTACAAGTTCTGAGATAGAGTTTGTAGTTAACGGAACAATTGTGGCTAGCATACAATCAAATGGTGATTTCCACGCAGGTGGAACTGTTATAATTAATGACGCAACACCGGGTTCTTAAGGAGAAGATATGGCTTTACAAAATACAGGGGAAATGAGTTTAGACACCGTTGTCACCTTTTATTCGCTATCGACTGGAGAGGTTGACGCAGAGACGTTTTACAGAAGCGACTCAGGTGTAGTTAGAAAGACTTATAATCAAATCAACAACACTAATAAAACGGCTAACCCGACACCTATTAACAATCAGGTTCCAGAGTCTGGCGAGTTCTCTCTTGCGAACCTTTATGGTGCCGAGAGAGTGAGAAGTACATCAACCACTTTCCCCGGTAATACTAATCCAGCTCCCTCTACACCGGGTAATTGGAACCCAGCTCCCTCTACACCCGGTAATTATAATGGTAATACCCCGGGTAATTGGAACCCTACTACTCCCGGTGATGGTCCGGGCGGTCCTCCTGTTTTCGGGGACAGCAGTAATAACCCGTCTCCCGGTAATTTAAACCCCTCTACTCCGGGTAATTGGAACCCTAGCGCTTCTACTCCGGGTAGTTTGAACCCTAGCGCTTCTACTCCGGGTAATACAAACCCAACAGTGAATGTCAGCCATGAAGAATTATTCTAAATTAAGGCACAATAACAAGGCACATCAAGTTTGTGTGCACTCTAAGGGTTTTACAGAGAATCTTTTGGAGAAGATAGATGTTGGTGTAAGAAAGCTAACCCTTAAGAAAGGAACAACAGGGGGTGATAATAATCCGCCTCCTAAAGAAATAAGAGATAGTGATGTTAGCTTCTTTGAACATAGAGACTCTCCTTGGTTCCACGAAAGAATGCAGAGTATAGTGCACAACGTAAATGAAGAGTGCTACCACTTTGATTTGGATGGGTCAGGCGCCTACCAGTACACTGAATACAAAGGTGATGGTGGGCATTATAGTTATCATTCAGATACATGTGATTTTGATCCCGGACTAGGCACTAGGAAGTTGTCAGCGATTCTGATGCTTTCTAATTGTGATGAGTACAGTGGTGGTAATCTGATATTATGTGCCATGGGTATTGAGGAAGTAATAAAACTAAATCGAGGGGATATTGCTATTTTCCCAAGTTACTTCTTGCATAAAGTGGAACCAACTACTGATGGCCTGAGAAGGACGATAGTTAACTGGAATTATGGACCGGAGTTCGTATAGTATGGATGAGATTAAACACAAATTACAAAGGTCTTTTATTTATAAAAAAGACGACGCTCTAACTAGTGAGCAGTGTGATGACATAATAAGGCTGTTTAAAGGTTTACAGGACAGGTATGGAGACGAAAGTCCATCAGACGACCCACGTATCAGCCATGATTGGAACCAAGTTAACTTTAGGAAAGATAAATCTAGATTCCTTCAAGACATTAGGACTTATTATTCAGAGGCTGATAAAAGGGAAAATTACAGACTTTGTGAAATATTTTTTAAGGCAATTGATCTTGCAACAGAAGAGTATATTAAAAAGATGGGACAGGGCTTGGGTGATTTGAAACCCGACGGTATGAAATTGCATTATAACGCAAGAGGAAGTCACTTCTCTAGTTGGCATTATGAATACAGCGGAGATAGCGAGAGGTACAAATCTAGAGTTCTTGTGTACGCAATAAACCTTACAGATTATGCAGAAGGTGATGAACACAGTGGTATAGAGTTTCTTTACCAAGGTGTGCATGTACCACCTAAGAAGGGACAGTTGCTAATGTTCCCAGCAGACTTTACACATACACACAGGGGTAATCCAAACTATGTTGCGGATAGATACTTCGCCACAGGTTGGCTTTTAGACAACTGCAAGGATTACTAATGTTCTCTGAAGACAAGTACGAGGTGATTAGGGGTGGAATAAGTGAAGAGTTATCGTTTATCTCTCATATGTATTTGTCTGTCAAAAGCAAAGCAGCTAAATACGTGGAAGAAAGGGGTGAATCTCTTCCTTCTGGAGAGGGTTTTGGATGCACACAAACCAGATGGAGCTACACCTTGTACGGAGACCCTTTAATGGAGGTTTTGCTTTTACACTGCCTCTCAGAGATAGAAAGAGTGACAGCCACTAAGTTAATACCTACATATGCATATGCCAGACAGTACGTTAAGTCAGAGCAACTTGCTAGGCATAAGGACAGATCCTCGTGCGAGCTATCTGTAACTATGAATCTTGGCGGGTCTTCTTGGCCTATATTCCTATCAACCGATGGTTTGGATGGTGAGGACATAGAAACGGGTTATATACAAGGTAACAGCAATGGGACGCCTATAGTGCTTAATCCCGGAGATATGTTGATATACAAGGGTTGCGATTTAGAACACTGGAGAGAGCCTCTTGAAGAGGGTGTTTGCTCTCAGGTGTTTCTTCACTTTAAAGAATATCTTGACAAAGACTCTTTAAAATACAAATTTGATACTAGAGATTTATTAGGGTTACCTCCAAGATGGAGGCGAGACGACCTTTAAAAGGAGATATTTATGGGAATGCCAACAAGTGGTTTAAGTGACGGTCAGATATACACACATAGTGATGGCCGTAGATGGGAGTATGTGTCGGCCAAGGGCGCTTGGAAGATTAAACAAGAAATAAGCGAGAACGAATCAAGATATGTAGGAGCCACAGGCTCTACAGGCCCAACAGGATCCACTGGCCCTCAGGGGTCTACTGGTTCTCAAGGAGCTACTGGTTCTCAAGGAGCCACTGGAGCTACAGGGTCTCAAGGAGCTACTGGTGCTACTGGTGCTCAAGGACCACAAGGAGAGGCCGGTACCGCAGAAGGTGCCGTCCCTATGGTCTCTGGTGTTGCTACTGTAGGTGACGGAAGCACATCTCAACTCAAGTTCACAGCAAACAGTACTCAACTTGGGTATCTCACTGCACAACATGAAGATTCTCTATCAGGAACACCTTCTGCAGGTTATAGTTTTCACTTCAGTTCTACAGAGTCAACAACGAATGTTGTCCTAGATAATGGTGGTAAATTCGTAGGAACAGCCACCTCAGCTAACTGGGCTGACCTTGCAGAGAAATACGAGGCAGATGATGTCTACGAAACCGGAACTATACTAGGTATAGGTGGTTCTAAAGAAGTAACCTTATTCAACAAAGGAATACCTGTTGCAGGTGTTGTCTCTAGTGAGCCAGCATTTCAAATGAACAACTCTGAAGAGACCAAAGATTGGCCGTTCATAGCTTTAAAAGGACGGGTTCCAGTTCTAATAGAAGGAACCGCTAAGAAGGGTGATTATATCATTGCACATCAAGATGGGAAAGGAAGAGCTGTAAAAGAACTGCACTCTTTAGATAGAAGAGATAGATTTATAGGAGTGGCTTTAGCAGACGGTAATGGTACAGTTGAAGTTAAAATTTAGGAGTACGGTATGAGCATGACAGCCAGCCAACTAGACACATGGTTAAAAGATAACGCTAGAGACCAATTAAGAACATTTAACAAAACAATAACGATTACAGCTACCGTATGGACACAGGGTACCGGTGCCGATAGTGGGACATCTACTTCTGCAACTAGTCCAAACTGGAATTTAACCTCCGCAGCCTCTTCTGTTTTTACTGGCGACCTAGATAGTGGAATTGGTTCTGGTTTGATTGCAGACGCTGACGATGTTGCAGCATCTATAGTTAATACTGTGCGCTCTGCTGTGGATGAGATAGAGGGGGCTATAGGTAATGTAAGCTGGAACGCACAGGTGTGCCACAGCAGTTGTCATACAAATTGTCACACCTCAAGGGGGAGAAGGTAATGATAGAACAAAGTTGTTATTATTTAAACAATAAAAAATATGTATCATCCATACTTGGTCTTGACGGCCTAATGGAAGAAGTGGCGTCTTTTTACTCAAACTCATCATCACAAAGAAAAGTAGTGATTGTTGGACATGGTGATGACACTATTTTTGAAGGTAGTTTTAAAAACACAGTGCACGATACAGTAAAGAAGTACAATCCTATTATTGATGATGCTGGAATAAGCGAGATTGTCTCATTTAAGAGCTACGCAGAAGCTGATAATCTTGACTATCTTAATAACCCTGACAAGGTGTTTATGCTGTTTACAGATGAAACGGACATGCTTCGTGTTTATCTAAAGTATTCTGACTGGCTGTTAAGTGGAGTTGCCGACTATACAAGCGATGTGCTAACCGACCTTTCTACTCGTGTTATGCAAAGAGATATAGAGTTTGCGACAAATACGGCTCTAACAGTAGCTTTAGTAGGCTCAACAGTTGAGACTATGTTTGCTGATGAAGATAGATACGAGTCTTCTGGAACGATTGCACCCGGTAAGTTTTGGTCATATGACGTGTTGTTTTACATGCAAGACCATATGTCGGGGAACACAGTATCTGCCGGCATCTTAGCTGAGAAGTACGCAATCCATTCTTCAAAATTAGTGGGAGAGGCTATTCAGTCCACAATCTCACGCTCAAGTATTATCTCTCCGCTTGTTGGAATTGTTGATTACTTGGTTGCACAAGGTGACACGACATACACTAGAGAATCCTTCATTCAAAGCATTTGGTATCAAGAGAACAATACGCTGGTCTTATATACACTTAGAGACTTTATAGCATATGTTGGAACTGTTGACGGACTAGTAGATAAGTTAAAGAATCATCAGAGCTGGGAGTATTACGACATCTATTTCGACCTTCAGCATTCATTACCTATCTTGGTCAATTTCTTAGAGGGTACGAGTGTTGATTCAATCGATAAGACGGATGTAGAGTTCTTTCACAGACGCATGAAGCGTATACCGTATATATTTTGGACGGTAGAGCCACTAATATAAGGAATCATAATGTACACATTACCATTAAATCCAATAGATCTTACTGAGATATACAAAAAGAAACTAGAGGACGATTCATTTGTTCTTTTTGTTGATTATGTTAAATCAAGAGAGTCTTTGACAGCTAAGCAGATATTAATTTATCTGTCGAACACAGGATTTACTGCGGCCTTTAATAAGATTGATAACGATCTTGTGACAGAGTTTATTAAGCTAGACTTTATAGTATCATCCCATATGCTAACCAGAACTGTTAGTAATATTGTAAGGTTTAGACTAAAGCACGAGATTGTTGATGGCCTTATTATGTTTACTGCAAAGGATATTGAGGAGTACTTAGTTGATAATATTGATGTTATCGATGATCTAATCGATGATATGTCTGGAATATCCTCTTATATTGTTGATACAATAAATAACAATGAAGACTCTGGTATTTGTATAAATGACAATATGACGTTCTCCGAGCACAACAAGAGTGCTACTGGCCTTAACATCTTAAGTATCACTTCTGATGGATTAGACTCTCTAGCTCTTGTTATATCAGAGAAAGGATTAAACAAGAGCATCAATACCAGTTTGTTTAACAAGGCATCTAAGTATCATGGCGGAGACCTCTTCCACATGCTATATAAGAACGGTGTAGTGAACTTTGTGTTAAGCCTCTTTCCAGAAGAGTTAATAACTGAAGATGAAGTCACAGCTTAACAATGGCGCTTCTGGTTTTGGTGGTGTTGACAGAGAGCAGTCTTTCCTAAAGTCAGAGGTTCATGCTGATATATTAAGTGGCTGTAACGCCAACTGTAATGGTTGCTTCATACCAAGGAAGAACGGCTCATTCAATCTTGAGATACTATATAACAAGTTGCTTGAGTCTGCGTTCTACCCTGATGAGATAACAATAGGTCCGACAGATATATTTGATGCTATAAACTTTGAAGAGGTCTTAGAGGACCGTTACCTTCAAAAGCTGTATGACATATCAGGTATCTCATTTACATCCGCGTTAAAGCAGGACTACAACCTTATCAAAGAGAAGCACAAGAGGTTGTGGGATGTATCTGAAGAGCCTGACATAGACTTTAAGATTGTTGTGGATATAAATAGCTACCTTTTAAATGGGTTAGACGATAAAAAGCTAGGACTATTTAAAGAGGGTTCTGTACAGTTCAGGGTTAACTATCATAAGGGTATGTTCGATAAGATATCTTATAATGATTTGGCCTATCAGATACATGACAGATACAACTCACCAATTGTTGTTGTTCCTAACTTCTTTGTGAATAACAATAACACTGGAAAGGTCTCGGAGATGCTTGTAAACTTTAGAAAGGACTTAGAAGGTCAGGAGATAGCCCCAGAGTTTCTAGGGTGGTACACAATGTTTGATTCTAAGTTTAACTCTTATGGTTGTACTAACTACTCGTTCTATAACAACAAGTTCTTTATAAGCCCGTTTATATTCGACGGGGTTCTTCAGAGAGATAACTTGTTTGAAGTTGACGACCTTAACTCATGTAATGTAGCTAGTAATATAGTACTGACTGGTGACACTGAGTGCGGAGATTGCCAATGGATAATATCTTGTTCTGAAAGGAACGTTCCGTTGTACATGAGGTCTCGTGGTATTGAGACTTGTATAATCCCAAAGAGGTATATGTATGCCAATAATCAAAAATAACCTGTATTACGAGCTTACCTCTGAAACAAAGACCAAACCTGTCTCTGCGATTAAGATACAAATGGATGTATTGGATAGGTGCGAACACAGCTGCTCTGGCTGTTTTGTAAACAGAAGAAACAACGCCCCGTCTGACAGCGACCTTGCAGGGTTTATGTCTAGAGTTAAGAGTATGACAGAAGAGGGTTTATTAGTAGATGAGATACTAATCGGCCCTACCGACTTCTTATCATCTAGTAACTTTTATGATATTCTTTCTAATAAAGACCTTTTAAAGACTATTAATGATAACTCACCAATACTAGCCTTTGTAACAACGCTTATGGGTGGGGATATACTTAAGTTCTGTAGCTTTATTACAAAGAACATTAATACCGATACAGAGATAGAAATAGGAATAGCAACAAATCCTGAGACGTTAATGGATATCGGGTATATAGAGGATGTTAAATACAAACTGTCTATCTTGAGCGACAATCTTGAACACGATATAACCTATACATTCTTACTGAACATAGAAGACCGTGAGATAGACTACCAAAGGATACACAACCATGTCACAAGCATGTTTGACACAACCTTTGATCTAATACCATCAGTTGCGAGAAGTGGTAACAAGAAGAAGATACTCGACAGGATAGAACAGGTCAACTCCTTCTTTAACAATTTGCCATCTAGTTCAGGCACTAATAACATAATGATTGACCATTCACACTCTGGTAACAACTTTAAGGTCTTGAACTTTAAGAGGGGTGACTGGTACATATCACCGTTCTTGTACGAGAATATGGCTATTTACGACGATATGTTTAAAGTCAATGGTATACAAGACTTTCACAACAAAGTTGTAGAACAGTACTCTCACGAGACTGAGTGTACAAATTGTGACTTTTTAACATCTTGCGCTTCAAGAGGCATTCCAATGCTGATGAAGTTCTTAGAGACCGAGAGTTGCATTTGTCCAAAAGAGAATATGATAAAAAACAAGTATGCATTAAGCCATGCTGCAAATAGTATGTACGATTGGTCTGATTACAGTGTAGAGTCGGATAAGGCAGGATATAGGAAGAAATTCTTGGTCCATGAAGATAATATAAAAGACCTTGATAGGTTGAAAGAGATATATGAGAGTAGGAGATAATATATGAGTATGCAGGAATCTTATTGCAAGGCTATGAGATATTCGGGACCAGAATCATTAGCACTAAAAGACCAAGTTAAGTTTGATGTTCTGATAAGTGTAGAGTTGCTCTCAGGATGTGACCACGGGTGTACAGGTTGTTTTGTGGATAAGCACAAGCCAAAAAGCTTGGCACAACCATTGCTGGAGGAAGCTCAAAGGCTTGCCGATGGCGTAAAGGCCTCTGGTTTAAACCTAAGAGAGTTCGTATTGGGTCCTACAGATTTCTTTACAGCATCAAACACTATAGATGTTCTAAACAACAGTATTACACAAAAGATTATGCGAGAGCATGAGAATGCTAGAATCGCAACACCAGCTAAGTTTGACTTTGTTAATGATGTGAAATTCAAAGAGATATTTAAGATTCTTGATAACCCTGAGAACTATAGGGAAGACATGATTATGGAGTTTATCATGCCTGTTGAGAATCCTGAGACAATGCTTAATAATGAAGAGTACTTTGACGCTGTTATGCGTAGGATTGACTTCTTTAAGCACAATACGCCAAAAATGATAGACTGGTCATGGACATTACAGTCTTCAGCACTGGTGGGTAAAAAGACATCAAAAGAACAATACAACAAAATGCTTGACAAGTCTCTAAACGATTACGGAACCATCTTGGAGATGAACCCGGCATTCTCAAGAGCACCAAGACACAAGCAGAAAGAAAACCTACTAGCTTGGAATAGTTTCCTGTCAAGGGTTATCGATGATGATAATTATGACAAGGCAACAATGTCTATGGCTAACCTTAACTGTAACTCAATGAACTTTATTGGGCTAACAGTTGTTATGGGTAAAGATGGGCCAGAGACACACCTGAATGTGATGTTGCATGAGCAAGCGTTCTTCTTAACAAATGAAGGTACAAATGTAACCGGCCTTAGTTTTGAAGAAATTCTTGATAGACGCAACAGTCTTATCCTTGACGGAATTAAAAACCTGTCAATTCATCCGTTGTATAAAGACTCTCCATATTTAATCTCTATGGCTAATAGGTTGCTATGGGAAGCTATAAAGGCTATGGACTTGTCTTTAGATGAAGAGATAGTGCCAAGCGACGTGTTGGCAAGGTATAACCCTTCAGAGAGGGGTGGTCATTTATGGAATGAAGACGCCTTGAAGTATATGACGGACGAGTTAGACGTAGTATAATGCTAGACATAATGAGGATAAAAATAAATGAACAATACTAGAATATTACTAGAAAACAAAAGACCCCTCATTGGAGAAATAGAGCTTACACTATTTGAAAACTGTCATCTTAATTGTTCTTTTTGCCATCATGATAAAAAGTCAACAGTCGGCTTAACCGAGAAGGAGATACTGTCAAAGGTATCTCTTGTTGAGGAGCATCTTGTAAAGCTTAGGGATTCTGTTGATATTGTTCAGATAAACATGGTTGGTGGAGAGTTGCTTCAAGATAGGCACTCGCACCTTTATGAAGTCTATGAAAGGCTGATGGACGAGATAATGGTTGTTTATAAAAAGCACGACTATGATATAAAGGTTGTATGGGTTACATCGTTTCAATTCTCCAAAAGAGAACTAGTTAAGACAATGCTTGATAACATGGTCGCAAAAGGAATTCCGTCTTACTTGATAGCTTCTTATGACTTTGATGGAAGGCCTGTTAAAGGCCCATATGCAAAGAATATAGATTACTTTGCCGACTACATCATCTCTATAAACATGGTGGCCACTACAGAGTCAATACATAAGTTTATGGCTATGTCTTTGACTGGAGACAGTTACTTTGAGTACCTGTATGAAAAGTTCGATAACTTCTACTTTGATGACTACATACCAGATAAAGGTGAGGACCACCAGATACCATCTGACTCGCTATACCTTAGGTTTTTAAAGTTTGTTTATAAGAATTATCCAGACATCGCTCCATTCTCTGGACTAATAAGAAACGACAACAATGAAATGCATTGCATGGCGCTAAACAAAGTCACTATCTTTCCTGACAATACTACATCTAATTGTAGATGGGATAGGTATGATGAGTCTGACTTTAACACTCCTTTAGACAGAAAAGACAACACCTCCATGATGCAGAACTATATGGACGAGTACGGTTGCCTGTCTTGTAAATGGTATAATAAGTGTGGGTTTAGGTGTTACACTCAATGGGATTGGAAGAACAGAATAAGAGATCTTCCTGACTGTGTTATGAGAATGTGGTTCAACTACATGGAGTCAAATGAAAATATTTTACATAAAGACGACAGAGACGTGCAACCTTAACTGCTCCCACTGTTTTACTAGTGGTATAAACGGGAGGAAGATATACTTTGATCCTGTTGCCACTGCTAGCTTTGTAAATAACTTTGCAGATGAGCAGATACACATAGACTACCATGGTGGAGAGCCGTTCTTAGCGCCCTTAGAGGATATGCGTACATTTTACAAGCTTGTGTCTGAAAAGAATAAAAAAGCATCTTTTGGAGCTACTACTAACCTCACACACAAGCTCACGCCAGAGAAGTTGTCATTCATACAAAATGAATTATCAAGTAGAATAGCAACATCTTGGGACGAGGGAATTCGATGGGCAAATGTTAGGCAGTACGACCTATGGAAACATAACGTGCGCTTACTAGTTGCTTTGGGTGTTGATATAAAGTTGTTTGTGTCAATGAATACGCAACTTATAAAGCGAAGCCCCACTGGTGTTTTAGCCTTGTTTAAAGAGTTAGGTTTAAGAGAGGTTGCTTTTGAGAGGCTCACACACGATGGGTCTGCTGAAAGAAACCCCCACATATTCCCAACTAATCGCCAAATAGATGATTGGATATGGGAGATGCATCAGGTTAATGACAGGGGTTACTTTAATAACGTACTTCTCGAATCGATTTACGCTAAGTTTGAGGGCGGCGGCAACAGGAACTCCACCTTTTGCAGAGGCTGTGAAAAGATAATGTTTACGATTAATGCAGACGGGACAATAGCCGGTTGCCCTAATAGCGCACCCACTAGTCATTATGCCCACATAGGTGATGACATAGACAGTATACTGAACCATGAGAAAAGAGGCTGTATGATAGCCACAGAGGCTCTTATAGACCCGAGATGCATACCGTGCGAAGTTTTCGGACAGTGCGGTGGTGATTGTTACAAACTAGATTGGGACACACAATGTCCCGCGCCTAAGAGGTTAATGTATGGACTTAATAATAAAACCGACAGAGCTGTGCAACTTCAAGTGCACCTTCTGTAGTAGCTCAAACATATCGGAAGATAGTGCCAAGTTACTAGATATCAACGAGATATTTAAGTTTCTTGACGAGCACCCAGACACAAGAACCGTTATAGTAAATGGTGGAGACCCTTTGATGGTCAAGCCCGAATATTACTATCAGATAATAGACTATCTTGACGAACACGACATGGACACATCTATATCGTTTACAACCAATCTATGGCCTTTTTATAAGACTAAAAAGTGGGATGAGTTGTTCAAACACCCTAGAATGGCCGTAACGACATCTTTCCAATACGGAGGTGGCAGACTCAAGGGTGACTACTCTATGTTCACAGAAGAGGACTTCTGGGGCGTTTCAGACTCAATGTTAGATAGAATAGGTTATAGACCAGATTTTATCGCTGTTGTGGTTGATGGTGAGCAAGACATAGCTATTGACAATGTTAAGTTAGCAAAAAAGATGGGTGTAGAGTGTAAGCTCAATTATGCCATGGCCTCCGGCTCACAAGGTAAACCACTATTACTTGCTGATATATATAGTATATATTTAGATATATATGACCAAGGTCTAGAGGAGTGGGAGTACAACACAAAAGACATAATAAAGTCTATGGCTGGAGAAGATACAACCTGTCCAAGAAATAGAAAGTGTGACGAAGGTATCAGATGCATACAACCAGAAGCCGACCAATACACTTGCGGATCTTTTGCCGATGACAAAGAGTATCCTATAGGTGACAACTTTAGAGACGACCCTGAGTTGTTATCGATGAACAACTGGTGTTTTACTTGCCCATTGTTCAATCTGTGCAACGGCTGCTCTAAGACTATAAAAGACCATAAGAGGTTTGATATGCAAGGTAGACATTGTTTTGAAATGAAGCAACTTGAAGGTAGGCTTCTTAGCATGGAAATAAGATGAATAAAAAAGTTAAGTTACTGAGTGCTGGCAATAGGTTCTTTTACATCGATAATGATGGAAGAGATTTTGAGTTAACAAAAGCTGAGGCTGTTATTAAGGTCTGTGAAGGGTTTTTTGTTGTTAAGGTAGAGGGGTTAGAGTCAGTTCATAAGTGGGGAAAGTCTGTACATGCTTTTATCTCTCCAGCTGGAAGCGCTTCATTCGATACACACACTGACGATGTGAACCTAGTAATAGCTAGCATAGAAGGTACAAAGTTTTTTGAGGTGTACGGAGAGACTGTAGAGATTAATGAAACATCTTCTTTATATGTGTCCGCAGGTAGCCCTCATAGAGGTGTTAATAGGTATGACTCAATAACACTAAGTATTGAAGTATGAATATCTCAATCAACCCCTCATACTTCTGCAACTTCAGTTGTAAGTTTTGCTACTTAACACCTGAACAACTTAACGACCAAAAGAGGATAGACTTAAGGGTTTTGGACAGCCTATTAAAGCAAGTCCCCAAGATAGACTATATAGACCTTTATGGTGGTGAAATAGGAGCACTAAGTTCAACATATTTTAAAAAACTAAAAAAGACTATAAGGAAGCACTATAAGGGTGAGATAAACATCATAACTAACTTCTCCATGCTTAGTGATAACTTCTTTGCTGATGATATATCCCTTTCGGTGTCGTATGACTTTACCGGAAGAGAGAGACATGCACAAGTATTCTCTAATATGCTAATGTCTCCTAAAAGGTATTCTGTATTGCTATTAGCTACAGAAGACGTTATTAAGATGGATGTTGATTCAATGGTTTCTCAGTTCAACATATTGCGTAACTTGGACAGCGTAGAGATTAAACCATACTCTATAAATCAAGCCAACTCCTTCAATGTAACTCATAAGGATTATGAAGACTTTGTGATAAAGTGGCTTGAATGTGATGTTCCAAAAGGCTTTACCTTTGGCAACAAAAGAAGTATTGAAAAGTCGTTAAAGAAGGAGTACAACGCATTCTCTGATGACCATATATACATCACGCCTAATGGCAAGTTTGGTGTATTAGATTTTGACAAGGATGACAAAGAGCTATTCTTAGAACTTGATAACTTTAAAGAATACCTCGAATGGTGTGAGCGTGAAAAGGCTGAGCTTTCTGATATATGCAATAGTTGTAAGTATCTTGGAACTTGTCTGACAGAGCACTATAGATATGTAGAGAATCTAGATAACTCTTGTAATGGATACATAGGGTTGCTGGATTATTACGACAAAGAACATATGGAATAAATATGAAGGACTGGAAAATTAGACAAGAGATGTATCACAGAATGAATGATGATTTCGGAGATGATCTTTCAGATAAGGATATTCAATATAGGTACGACACGATAGTTGGGGATTGTGTTGATTACATTAAAAAACCCAAAGAAGATACTGGCTGGATGTATCCTGCTAAGTCATATGTAGTTGCATTGTGCTATGCACAGTGGATATCAGAGGATTTTAAAGAAGACTTTAACGAGCTTATTAATGACCCTGACCTACTTTATAACAACGACCCTCACTTCGTAATATACAAAGACAGCGAAGATGAGTACAAAGGTATTATAGAGAAGATGGGTTTGCCGTTACCGTTTACCGGTGTGGTCCCCGATATAAGAAAATACTACGAGAGAGAATTCATGCTAACACCAATGGAGAATTATGAGCATTAGAGAAGATAAATGGCACCTAAGTAGATCGGTAAGCATTAGCCACCTACTGACGACAGGGGCTTTAATATTTGGGGCCTTAATGTATGTTACAGATATAAGGCAAGACATTGCGGTGATGCAGGCAGAGCAGAAGCATATACAGCAACAGATCGTTACCATTCAACAGGATAATAAAGAAATGTTTGCGTCCATCGATGATAAGCTGGATCAAATGATATCGATTATCCATAACTATCGAACGGAGAATTTACGATGATGAAGAAAATAAAGCTATACCTACTACTTACAGCCATTGGTTCAACTGGGTTATTCGCTGGTTATAGCTGGCTGGAAGGTGTTGTTACTGATGCTTTTATTACGGTAGGCACTGACAAGGTAGAAGAGGTAGTTAAGCAGAAAGCTGAAGACAGGTTAAAGGAGAAGCTGGGTGACCTACTTGAGAGCGCATTACAATGAAGATCGACACGCCCACACTATTAACCTTGGCTGGAATTATTGGGGGAATAGTGTTCACTTACGGACAATTAACCAACAAAGTCAACAGCTTAGAGTACCTGAAAGAGTTGTCAGACACAAACATGAACAGGGTTATTGTGCTGGAAACAAAGATTGAAGCCGCACAGACGGCTTTTGAATTATACATAGGGGGACAATAATGTTTGGACTACCAATTGAGATTTTGACGATGCTCGCAAGTACACTTGGGGGTGGCATAATGAAGATGTGGAGTCAGTCACAGGCTGACCTTGCTGACGAGAGAAACCATCGTAAAGAACAATATATGAACGTAGAGGCTAGTATGGAAAGGGCAGGTAAGCTCAACACTCCAGAGGCGTCTTGGGCTAAGAGATTCTTAGTCGTATCATTCATGGCTATGGCCGCTTACATACTAATTGCACCCGCACTAGGAATGTCAACTGTCGTACCAGTAGAGGTTACCTCTGGATTTAAGTTCTTGTTCTTAGATTTTACAAATACAGTTACAGAATATGTTAGCCTAGAAGGCACAGTAGTTCCAGAATGGCTAGGACATGCAATTATGGCAGTCGTAGGCTTATATTTTGGTCAATCTATAACTAGACGTTAAGGAGTCGATATGTCTTTTACTAAAACACCAGAGGTTGATTTCTCATCCGTAGGTTTAATTACAGATGTTCCGAGTCACTCTCTACCTCAAGGGGCATGGAGTGACTGCTTAAATATTAGATGCAAGGACGGTAGTGTTCAAGGTGTTAATGTATTTGAAGATGGATTTCCTTTATTCACTAGTTCTAACACTGGTATTCGAGACGGAAAGGCCATGGCGGTCACCCAGTTCTTGGAGGCCGGTGGTAACAACCTTGTAATAGCTTACATCGTAAAGGATGCTAGTGGAGATGGTCACGTTGTAACGTACAACACAGGAACCTCAACATACTTAAACCTTACTAACGCGCTTACACCTAATCAGTTTACCTTTGATGACAGATACCCTCCACAGATTTATGTGTTCAATGAACTGTTGATTGTTAATCCAGCTAACGATGCTCCTCCAATGTTTTCAGACGATGTGAACACAGCAGGAAGTCTTGTTACGCTACCAAATTGGCCTAGTGATTCTCATGGTTCAAAATTAGTAACAAGAATATTAAAGCCATTCAACAATAGATTGATGGCTATGAATATATTTGAAGAGCACCAAGCAACAGCGGACGACGATGAGTTTCTTCCTATTGATATTTTATGGTCATCCCACATAACTGGGATTGGAAGTATAGATGCCGTAGAGTGGTCTTACGATGGTATTAACACTGCTGGCGATGCCTTTGCAGTTGAGACGCCCGGCAAGATACTTGATGGTGGTCAGCTAGGAGAATACTTTATTGCTTATAAGACAGATGCTGTCATAAGGGTTAGAGAGACTGGTGACACATACGTACTAGCTTTTGAAAGTATCTTTGAAGATGATGGTATTTACTCTGCAAGATGTTTTGCTAATATAGGAAACGCACAGCACTTGGTTATTGGAAACTATGGAGTGTACCTTCATGATGGTCAATCACAGAAAGAAGATATTGCTAAAGGATTATTCCAAGATGTAATGTTTAACTCTGTAAAGGCTACTAAGAAGGACAAGTCGTTCTGCTTCCAACAGACTAGAGATAAAGAAGTGTGGTTTTGCTTCCCATCTAAAACTATTAGTGGCGATGGTTGTGACAGGGCTTTTGTATTTGACTATAGCACTAGAAAGTTACACTTAAGAAGTTTGCCAAACATATCCGATGCTTTTGAAACAGAGCAAAATGGAGAGCTTAAGATTTATGCAGCTAAAGAAGGTGCTGCGGCTGAAATTCAAACACTATCAAGTACGGTGTTTGAGGAAAATGGATTCTTCATAAGGGTTAATGATAACTACAAAGACAGTGCATATAAATGGATAAACGCTATCCATCTTGATTCTATGAATAGTGTACAGATTAGTGTAGTTGGAACCAATAGTATCACTGATACTGCGGTATACTCTTTACAGACATTTAATCCCACTACGGATTATAAGTTAGACTTTAGAACGTCTGGACGTTATATGAATATTAAGGTGCAAATGTTAGGGGCTTCAAACCCATTATTAGGCAGGATGCAATTTGAATTAAAGGTTGCTGGAAAACGATAAAAGGATTACAATATGGCTAAGATTTCAGAAACGGAACTTCAGAGAAAACTAAGAAACGCTAAAACATCCTCTGGAACCACTGGAGGAAGAACTGCTGTTCAGAAGGACGGAGTTTGGGAATACACAAGCCCTGTTATTTATACGGCCTATGCCGATAATATTACTAATCGCTCAACAACCGGTAAGATTCCATCACAAGCAGATGCTGCGGGATTCCAATTGGAGCCGCATGATGCTGGTGGAGAACTGTTAGACTGGAGAGGGCACTTGTTCTCTACAAGTATTTATGAGTCCGGAGATCCAACTGATTACACATGGGAGTTGGCCGACTATACTGGTGTTACAACATCTTTTGAGAGAAGCTATACAACATCTACTAAACTACTAGTTGACGTTGGAAACCCAACCTTTCCGGGAACTGGCATAACTTGGACGTCAATTGCGTCTAACCTAGCCCTTCCAGATAATGCTTATTTTGTAGCAGAGAGGTACACAATTAAAGGAGCAACTTCAGCGTGGATGGTTTATCCTGTTGCTGTTGAGGAGAATGGCTTTGGTCTAATTCCTTACACAATAACTGGTAGAGATGCACCAGCCCTTAATAGTGCTCAGTGGAACACAGATACTTTAACAGCTGTTACTTCTTTTACTGGAAGAACATATTCAACTATTAAAGAGTTCGGATATGGAACAACTATTGTTATTACATACGATGATGGAAAGCTATATGGGCTACTTAAAAAGGTCAGTGGCACTGCATCTTTTGTTGCTCCTGTGGATTACATCGACGGTGCTTTACTTGTAGATACATCAATCATTGCAGACAAGATTGCCAACAACGCTATCACGGTTAATAAGATTCTTAACGACTCTATTAACGCTGATAAGATTGCTGATAATGCAGTCACTACAGCAGCGATTATTAGCAACGCCATCAATTCAGATAAGATAGCTAACAACGCTGTAACATCTAATGAGATAGCTGCAAACACTATTGTTGCTAACAATATACAAGCTAACGCAATAGGTGCTAACGAGATAGCTGCAGATGCTATCACTGCTAATGAGATAGCCACAGACGCTGTTACGGCCAACGCCATTCAGGCAGGATCTGTTGGTGCTAATGAGATAGCTGCAAATAGTATCACAGCAGGTGAGATAGCTGCAGACGCTATCACTGCAAGCGAAATAGCTGTAGACGCTGTAGAGGCTTCAAGTATTAAGGCTGGAGCTGTCACAACAAACAAGATAGAGGCTTTAGCAATAACTGCTGAAACTATAGCGGCAAATGCCATCATATCAGACAAGATTGCAACAAATGCTATCACCTCTGGAAAACTATTAATAACCGGAACAGGCAATGTCTCAGAAGTAATCACACCAGCTTATATTGGTGCACCAACTACTGCTGCATTAGCAACTGTAATTGGCGATGTTGCAACTGCACAGAGTACGGCTGACGGAAAGATAAACTCTTACTTTCAGGACGCTGCACCAACTAGTTTAACTGCTAGTGATGAAGGTGACTTATGGACAGACACCCTTGCTGCAAATAACAATGAATCATATAGATGGTCAGGAACCGCTTGGGAAGCTATTGCTGACGGTGGTATCGCAGATGCTATTGCAAGCGCTGCAGCTGCACAAAGTACTGCTGATGGAAAGGTCACAACCTTTTATCATGATGATCCTCCAACTGCTGAAGGTGAAGGTGACTTATGGGTAGACACTAATGATAGTAACAAACTACATAGGTGGAATGGAAGTGCTTGGCTAGATATTCATGATACAACATACTCCTCAATAGGTAGTATTACAGGAGGCATTTCAGCCTCTCAAGTTGCAAATGCTGTAAATACAAACTCAACAACAGTTGATGGCGGAAAGATTACAGCCGCCTCTATTGGAGCTTCACACTTAATTGTCAGTGGCGCAAACGCTGTTGAACTTGATGGTCTTAAAACATTTAGACAAACAACATCACCAACAGCAGAGAATGAAGGCGACCTATGGTATGACAGTGATGACCATAACAAACTATACAGGTGGGACGGCTCTACTTGGGTCTCAAATCAGGACAATACGGTTGCTGACAATATCTATTCGTCTGGCACAACCTATATAAATGGTGGTATTATAACTACAGACACAATTTCAGGCAATCATATTCAGGCTGGAGAGATTGATGCTGGCCACCTTAGTGTTGATTCTGTAACTGTAGATAAGATAAACGTTGATGGGCAATTAGACATTAGCGAATCGACAGGCTCGTTCACTTTTAAGAAGACAAAGTATAGTGATTATTCAACAAACGGTGTCTTCCTAGGAAACAGAACAGGTAGCAACATACCCGTGTTCTTGGCAGGAAGCACTACAAGCTATATCCAAGTGGATGATGGTGGTGTAACTATCGTTGGTGCAGATTTTGCTGACTCAACAACTATTTCAACACCAGCATTGCCTAATGTTCCAACGGAATATAATACTAGTGGTCAATTTACCTTTCCTATCTCTAGTGCTTACGACACGCTAACTTTTGAACTATCTGGTGCAGGTGGTGGTGGTGGTGGAGCTCGTGCAGGTGGTGGTAGTACCTCGGGTGGCGTAACCGGTGGACAAACCAAAGTAGAAATTTTAGATGGTAATGGTGCTGTTGTGAGTGGTGCAACATGGACAGCGAACGGTGGTTCAGGTGGTGGACATAACACAACCGTAGCTTCTACTAGATATGGTGATGATTTTGACGTCTCACCAGTTGACACATTTTTTACAGGTGATGGCGGTACGGGAACCCCTTCAAACCCAAGTAGTGGTACTTCCCATACTGGTAGCGTTGGTGGCGCGGTATCGTCTGGAGGCGAGGGTGGTGCTGATGGCGCATCTTGGTCTGACTTTGATGACGATAGGTTTGGTGTTGGCGGTAGTGCTGGTAGCTTCTCCTCACCAAGTGCTTACACCCTACAAAGTTCTCACCATTCTGTAAGAGTGACGGTTGGAACTGGCGGGAATGGTGGTAGTGGTGCTGCTAGTGGTGGTAGAGGCGCCCATGGTGCCGTTCGTATTTCAGTAACTTTACATTAGGTATAGTCATGTATATAATAACAGATAGAAAGACAGGAAGAGTGTTAAGGACTGGCCTAAGCCGAAGTGAAATGCAAGGCATTATCAATACTTCAATGGACTTCGCTGAAGACAGTGAGCATGGTGTTGTAACTATTGGAATGAAGTACGACAAAAGCTCTAATAGTTTTGTTGACATGACAGATAGTGATGTTAGAGACATTAGGGCTAAAATACTTAAAGATACAGATTGGCGAGCCACTGTTGACTATCCAAACACAGACCAAAGTGCTTGGCTTGAATACAGACAGGCGCTAAGAGATATGCCACAGAATAGCTCTGTGGTATTCCCACAATCACCGGAGGGTGTTTAAAAGATGTATGAGATAAAGCAAGTAGTCGGGGAAGATATCCTGATTAGATACAACAGCCTCAAGGTTGAAATTGATAGGGCGATGGAGCATTCTGACGGAGAGTGGAATGCTTCTCAAATTGTTACTAAATGCATTACTGACCCAGTTAACTTTCATATATGGGAAGTGTGTATAGATGGCTCTCCAGTTGCTATAGCGTCTACTAGGGTTATGTATTACAATAGTTTCACAGCCTTACATATAACAACACTCGGAGGTTCTGGATTGTACAATCACATGACGGACCTAATCGAAGAGTTTGAGGCAAAGGTAAGAGGGTACAAGAATATTGACTTTCTAGAATATACAGGACGGAAAGGGTTTCTTAAACAACTCACAAAGTCTGGTTGGAGAGAGACATACACTACTATGAGAAAAGATATCAGGGGGAATAATGAGTGATTTTGACCTTGGCGAATTCATTCCGCCAGTTAAGTATGACAATACACGACTTCTTAGTTTTTTAAAAGAGAAGGAAGACCTGAGACTTGAGGGTTATCACGCAACAAAGGATGAGGCAAAAGACGAACTAGTGACTGTTGGTTGGGGCTCTACTAGGCGTGTTGGACTTGGCGACAAGATTACAGAAGAGCAAGCTGAAGAGTTTTTTAAACAAGATGTTGGTGATGCTGAAGGGCATATTCGAGATCTTGTTAAAGTACCACTTAACGATAACCAAAGAATGGCTCTTGTGTCCTTGGTCATGAATATTGGTAGACAGAGACTGTTAGATTCAAAAGCTTTAAAGAATCTAAACAATGGAGATTACAAAGGCTTCTTATTTGAAGCTAATGATCCAGCAATGGGTTTTGTAAAGGACAGGAAAGGTGGCGAGATACTTGGCGGACTTCTAAAAAGAAGAGACGATGAAGGGAAGATGTTTAATGGAACCCTTTGGCCAGAAGAAGAGCGTGACTGGCAGAAAGAGAACTTGGGAGCGTTTGACACAACAAACGACAGGTTCGACGAATTATATTTAGGAAACTAGGAGACCTATGCTAAATACAAAAACAAAGATTTATGACGGTGTTACATTCGATATGAGCACTGGAGATGTTATTAGTCACGGTAAGGTTTCTTACGTTGATAGTAACAAGGTGGCTTACACAAAAGGTGGAGACACTACACAAACGACTACGATGGACCCTGCATTAACAGCGGCAGCAACAAAGATGCTTGGCCACGCAAGTACCGCTTACGAAAATGGTGAGCTTGGTGGTGTTGCTGAGTTAAATCCATTAGCACAACAAGCAATTGACCAAGCAGGTGGTGTTGCATCTAATCAAGACCAATTAGCAGCCAACATGATGGCTCAGGCTAACCAAGGCGTTGACCTATCAGGCATGAAGACTAAGTACTCACTTGAGGCTCAACAAGCTCTTGGTGGAAACGCAATGGGCGCTTCTGCAACTGGAACTATGGGTGGTCAAAGAGAAAGGTTTAACCAAGCCGGTATTCAGAACAATCTTGCAGCTAATTTTGCAAGTGTTGACCAGACGGCAGCACAGCAGAACATGGCATTCAACCAAGCGGCTCAAGCAGCTCAAAGCACTGGAATTCAAACATTAGGTCAGGTTGGACAAGCTCAACAGACTTATAACCAACAAGTGGCTGACGCGGAAGGCAAAGCTTTGGAGCAATACGCTCAAACATTTGGTCAGGCTGGCAACTCATTCGGTAAAACTGTTACGCAGACCGGAGGTAAGTAATGAACTGGTCAGACCTTGACCTTGGCTCAGTTTTTGACTATAAAAAATTAGCCGAGATGAAGATGGACGATGAGGTTGTTAAGGGTGTCACTAATAGTGATATTGCAACTAGCGGTATTGGAGCATTGAACTCTGGCAACTGGGGACAAGCTGCGGCTGGACTAGCTGGTAAAGCTGCTGGAACTGCTGTGTTAGGACCAGTCGGTGGTATGGTAGGTGGAGCTGTAGCTAGTTATTTGACACAAGGTCCACAGCCAATGACTATATGGGATTAAGGAGAGTGTTATGACACCAGAAGAATTAGAAAGATTAAAGATGGAAGGTATCAAAGGATATCTTTCAGGAAACCTCTCACAATCAAGAACAGCTGAGATTTCAAATGCTGTACAAGAAGGTTCGGTAAAACAAGTAACCAGTCAAACCTCAGCATTTGATCTAAGCCCAGAAAACAGATTTACACCAATGATTGCAGCACAAGCTAATAACAAAGGTGTGAACACAGAAAACCTTGAAACAGGGAAAATATCTGATTCAATATTTGACCAGATAGGAAAATGGTGGGACGGAGATAAGGCAACTAGTGCTGTAGCAGAATCTCAACCAACGTTTCGACTTAACCCAGAAGCAAACAGAGCAGCATTTGATGCGTTGAACGAAAAGTATCCATCAGCTAACTTTAATATGTACCTCCCGGATGTAGACTGGTCTAGTCCAGAGGCAGAGGCGAAGTTTCAAGCTACTGTTCCAGATAACCTTGCAGTAGACCCTAGAGGGACAAAAGAAGGTATAGTTGTCAATACTACTAACGCTGAGTCTGAGTTGGTAAACCCTAGAGTCACGGCAAGACAGAACGTTCAAGAAAGAGACGCAGCTGTGAAAGCGGATGTGCAAGCATTTGAAGACGTTTTTGGAGAGAGTGGCGGTGATGTTCGTGCAGAATATAATGAACATAAAGACACTATTGAAGCTCTAAGCGGACTACAAGAGAGATATAATGCTCTGACCCCTGCTCAACAGAAAGGTCGTGTTGGATTGGGATTATTAAAGAGGATTGAAGACCTTTCGGTTAATAAAAGCGAAATAGAAGAAAGTATTTTTGAAACTGAAGAGGCTGTATATTCTACTAAGGTTGATACTAAGCAGAAAGAAGAAGCCAAACCAGCGGCCACAAAAGAAGAGGTTTATAGCGGTTTAGGCGATGCAGCAAAGAGCTATCAAGTTCACACCGACGCAGGTGATGCTGAGGGTCAGGCGAATGTTGAAAATGGAATCATTAAAGAGATCGAGAGAAACAAAGGCGACGAAGGCTTCTTAGACAAACTAAACTCTTGGATTGTAGATAACCCTGCATTAGCCAGTGGTATCGGAAATGCCCTTGTTGGTTTTATTTCAACAGGTAGCGCCTATAAAGCTTTAGGTCTTGGTATTCAAGGCTATATAAATGGTGTTGGCAAGGCTGACGCAGACAAGAAGGCATGGGACAAGATTGGTAGAGACTTGATGATTGATGATGGAGCCACACCGGCTTCTGTCAAGAAATATCTAAAGACTCAGAACATTGAGGACCTTGTATTCTCTAAAGCGCCTCCTGAGATTAAATCAGACTCTCACGGCTCTAAGTGGGTTGGCGGAAGAAGGTATGAGTTTTGGAATACCCAGCAAGGTATATGGATTAGAAACCCTAATGGAACAGGTTATATTCCAGCAAAGTATTTGTCTGAGGACTTTCAAAGGTATCCAGACTTTGACAAATCAATACACACAAAGAAAGGTAGAGATGAAGCTCAAAATCAATATGCCAAGGAACAAGCCAACATTGTAAGCAATGTTATGATAGATTCTGGAGTGCCAACTCATAAGGCAAACGCTCTTCATACAAACCATATTGGAAACGCAATAGATTCGCTACGCACAGCATACGGGCTTGACTTTACAGACCCAGCAACCAGAAACGCTGCTGGCATGGCGATGCAGAGCCATGTTAACTCTGAGGCCGCTAGGTGGCATACCTTTAAAGATAAGCACGATGAAAAGGAATATCACAAGTTCAAGTGGGATACTAACTATAAAGCCGCTATTGAGAAAGGGATGATTAAACAGCAGCTTGCTAGTAACTCTCTTCCACAGGAGATATTGCTTAACAAGGATGGCGAAGTTGACAAGAAAGGTACTTCAAAGTTGTACAGGAAGATTAACAACTTTATTAACCACCCAGACAACAAAGGAAAGACGCAAAACCTTGGTTCTGCAATTAAAACCATTTATAACGAATGGGTTACAGAGGTTCATGGTGGAAACAAAGAAAACGCTTTGAAGCACAACAAGGGAGAAAGTGCATTTTTAAGGTGGGCTGATGAACACGCAGACTTTGTGATTGAACCACCTGAAGACAAATAGGCAACACTAATACCGGAGAATACATGGCAAACATTAATCTAGCAGCGCGTGATGACACCTTTATTGATACAGAGGTTGGCAAATATGCCTTTATTGATAACGATACAATTAAAAATGATGAGGGACACTCTGTTAGACTAAAAGGCTTAGCAGGTCCAGAGACATCAAAGTTTCTTAAGCACGATGGACTGTTTGGCGATGAGTACTCTATATCTTCCGGTCAATACAAGGGAGACCTTAAGACAAAACAAGTAGGTCAGATTGCAAATGAAGGTGGGTACAACAAGCTTGTACTCACTGGCAATCAAACTCATGGAAGAGATGAGGGTGACCTTGTGAACGAGGAGGGTCAAACACTCTCTGACAGGCTTATATTCGAGGGCATTATTGACCCAGCAACTAATGAGGGCCTAAAGAAAAGCGAGCTTGGAAGAATACATAGAGCATTAAGTGGCGAAGGTGATGACATATACTCTCAGGCACGTGCAGAGGAAGCTCAGAAAGATAGAGAGCAGTTTATTGGCTGGAAAGGGCAAGCCATTGATGAACAAGACCTTATGGAGTACAATCAAGCAAGAGGCTTGGTCTCTGACGGTACTTGGGGTCAGTATGTTCAAAACTCAGTTCAATTCAGGTCTAACGATAGAGATATAAACAACCAAGCAAACAGTGCATTCTCTACAGGTCTTGAATCAGGTCTTAATAACATCGCCTCGTCTGCTTATGGCTTTGCCAGCCTTATTGGAGATATGGTTAATAATGAAGAGTTGTTCGACTGGGGTCAAAGAAATGCAGAGCATTATGAGATTGAGAATGAACAGTTAGGTCATTATGTAAATACTATTGGAGATGTTGATAGTCTTGTAGACTTTGGAAGATACACAGCTGGAATGTCTGGACAGATGATTCCGTATCTTGTTGGCTTATTTGGCGCTACAGTTGGTGGTATTGCAGTTGGTACTGCTACTGGTGTAGCCGCTCTAGGAACAGGTATAGCTGTTGGTATCCCTTCAATTATCTATGCTGGTGAATCATACCAAGGAATGGAAGGAGACATGACTGAGCGCGGTGTTGGCTGGGCTTTGTCAGCAGGTGTTGCTGCGACTCTTTTAGATAGGGCTGGACTAAGAGGTATGCTAGATGTTAAAGACGTCTTGTCAAAAGATATTACTGAGCAATTAGTAAAGTCATATGCAGCTAAACAAAACATACCTGTAGATAAGGCAAGAACATTTTTACAACACCAAGCCAATGCAAGAGTTGTTAATGCTTATGCAAAACTCAATGGTATTGGATTCGCTGAAGCTAAAAAGAAGATTGGAGACATAACTGCTGACATTCAACAAGAATTGATTAAGTTCTTAGGAGACAAGGCGTCACTAACACTTAACAAAAGACTTTTGGCTAAGCAAGCAGCTAAATCTTTTGGAACTTCTGGTGTTAAAGAGTCATTCACAGAGATGGGTCAAGAGGGTTCTATATACGCATCACAGGTTTTAGGTTCTCAAAAAGAATTTAATTCTGACGAGTTGCAAGACATCCTTATAAACTCAGCTACTGGTGGCTTTATACTTGGTGGCGGCATTGGTGGATTCCACGGAACTGGGTCATCTTACGCTAAATTTCAACAAGCCAAAAGAAACATAAGTGTTTCAGATGGGTTTCATGATAGAAACTTTTATGGAAACAACACAGAGGTTAACTATCAGACTATAGTTGATCTGGCTGACAAAGAGTTTGAAAGAATCAAGGCAGAAAATCCTGATGTAGATATTGATGTTACAAAAGAAGGTGAGAAAGATTATAAAGAGGGAACTCTACTAGACTCTGTTAAAGAGAAAGGCGTAGTTAAAACAGCCAAAGAGTTTCCCGGTAGGTTTGCTAGAAAGTTTGGTGAGATTATTCAAGATAAGGCAGACGGCCTGTCTGATGACGCCAAGTTTACTTTGTTTACATTGCTAGATAACTTTGCTCCATCTAATACATCACATATGGCTGGAGTAAACTTTGGAAAGCTAAAAAGATCTTTGATTGGAAGTCTGAATAGAGAGGTTGGTAATATAGAAGCTAAGCTTATTGCCAAGATAGGAAAGAGGGTCAACAAAAAGTCTAAGCAAGATGTTTCTGATATGCTAGTTGCATTTCAAAGACTTCAAGAGAAGAAAGGTGAAGAGCCACTTACTGCTAAAGACCTTCCTGAGAATCTTAAGCCACATTTAGATGAATTGCACGATGCTAGCAATAAGATAAATCAAGCCACAGACACTCTTCTTCAGATTGTTGAAAGACAAACAGGTACAAAGGTTGGAAGACAGGGTAATTACTTTAGTAATGCTGTTCAGTTAGATATTGATAAGATAATCAAAAAGAAAGCTAAGTTCATTCAAGATGTTTTAATAATTCATTTAGGAATGACTCAAGCTGACGCTTTGCAGTTTTATGATGACCTTGTTAACAGTCCTAAAGGGTACGACCCAGAAAAGCTAAAAGAACTTGGGTTTAAAAACACATCAGGTCCTCAGAATCTAAAGAGAGCAAATGCTGGTCTTAAGAATTTTAAAGATATTGATGAGTTTACTTATGACAATAAGTTTGACCAGTTGGTTGGTATAGTTGAGAACAATATTAACTACGCCATTGATACTAAGTATCTTGGAAAGAACAATGAGAAGTTAGACAAGGCTCTTCAGGTGCTTAAACAACAGATGGGAGACCAGTGGGATCCTAGAATTGCAACTTGGATTAAAGATTCAATTGCTGCTGAAAGAGGTGATTACAAGCCTGTTAAGAATAAGTACCTAAGAGAAATGCAATCTTGGATATCTTGGTATAACGCCACTACTCAGCTAAACACAACTCTTCTAGCGTCACTACCAGAGCTAGGTATGGTTATGTTTGGAAAGAGAGCTAAGTCAAACAACGAGTTAATATTAGACGCCAC
>Ga0315333_10000048_pt1 | contig 33394 bp, 29 predicted proteins | sample M120034915metaG_FD_204521 | JGI IMG/M metagenome (GOLD analysis project Ga0315333, IMG submission 204521) | Ammonia-oxidizing marine archaeal communities from Monterey Bay, California, United States - M1 200m 34915 | ecosystem: Environmental > Aquatic > Marine > Intertidal zone | place: USA...
CCATGAGATACAGAACTACGCGTTAACGTTCAAGAAAAAAGTGTAAAAATATTTTATTTTGATATTTTTCACCTTTCCGCATATATATTCAACTTTATTCACTTAGGGCTTGCTTTTTTCCACTTTATACCATTTTGTGCATCCATGAGTAAATCCGTGCCGAAAATAGATTTCACAACCGTGAATGTCCGCATGCCCAAGTCGGATTATGAACGCCTTAGGGCTGTAGTTGAAAAACTACCGTCCGGTTCCAATGCGAATAACTTTGTCGTCAAGTGCGTGCAAGCCTGCTTGGACATGATTGAGGCACCACCCGGCAAAGCTCCGAAACTCCCACAATTTCTTGGCGTGTGCAAATACGCCGTAAACTACGAGGAATTAACCGTCACAAAATAAGTATAATATTGTAATTCCCCAAAAGATGTAATTCATATATAAGAAAGATGCCGGGACGCTCACACGTCCCGACACCCGGTAATCACCCACTGACAACGCAGAGAATGACTGAGATGACCATAGAACAAAAATCCCCACAAACGCAAACTTTTGATCAAACGATAGTCATTGAGACTCCGGGTGAGACAATCGAATTTCCCGAGCAGGACATCAGATCGGTTTGGGTAGGTGGCAGGCAAATTAGCGAATTGCACGCCCTTGTGCAGGAAACCGATCGTGAACGAACCATAGCGGCCACAGTACGAGCCGAGCAAGTTACCCAAGAGGGCATCCGCAACCGGCGAATGCTATGTTGGATCGGCATCTCGACCTTGGTTTGCGTCGCTGTGACCGTGGCGTTGGTGTCGTATGTGGTGGCGGAGGTTCATTTTATCCGCGATATGCTCATAGACCCAAACGGATTCCTTAGATAATGGATTCCCCCCTGCACCCCCCTAGATGTATAAGATATAACCTTATATTAAGATAATGTCTTTGTATCGCACACCTGCATTACACACACATACGCGCGCGCATTGGATGCCTAATATGCGCTTATGATGCGCAGATATGTGCATGACACACACATCTGATGCGCATATTTGGATAATTATGGGTATAGTTCGAAGAACTTTTTCCCATCTTCCTCCGGCACCGAATTCTCAACATAATGCCGATGAAATATCGTGTGGTCGTTGTGACCTGTGAATCGTAGGCATTTCTCCTGTCCGAAGAACCAGTATCCATAACTGCAGAAGGTGTGCCTCAGGGCATCGTGCCCAATATATCCTACCGCCCTTCGACGGGCTGACCTCCAAGCACTGTACGCGCAAGGTTCGAAGGGATACTTTTTTATCCACTCGACTAGGTTGTCGGAAATCCCGTTCAGTGTCCTTGCTTTTCGTGTTTTCGCTTTTGCTCCGGGAATGTGAATTCTTCGCAAGGCAAGGTTTATGTCCTTTGACCCGAGCCGACACGCTTCGTCTGGTCGCACACCTGCAAAGAGCTGAACCGCGAGTCTGCCCTTGTGGGAAACTGCGTCCTTCCCTTTCGAGCATAGCTCCAGAAGTATAGCGCTTTCCTCAATGGTCAGAAATTCAATCGGCTTTTCGTCTTCAAGGATTTGATCTAGCTTAATTTTCGTAAATTGGTTTTCGCACCATCCTTTTTCCGAGCACCAAGTCAGGAAGGTGGCGACATCGCTCCTGTAGCCTTTCTGCGTCCATGGGGACTTGAGTTGGGGTTGAGTGCAGAAGGCAACAACGTCCTCCCTCTTGATTTGGTCGATGTTCCTCGGCCCCGCAAATGAAGCAAAAGAGTTTAGCCTTTCGCGATATGCTGAGTATGTGGCTGGTCGCACGTTCCTGGACTCGCACCATTCCAGATACATTTCAATAGCCTCTATTATTCCGCAACGCCCACCCGACCATTGTGGATTTGCTCTTCCTTGGACAATATTTTCCGCCTCTTCCTTCTTTGCGTCCCGTATGAATTTCTGCGCTTTCTCCTTGGATTTGAAGAATTTTCTATAAATTCGCTTCCCGCCGGCGAACAGCGCGACCTGATAAGGGGACGATCTTTTTACCTCTGTTAATGTGAATTTCATGCCACTCGAAAATAAAGTGGTGGCAGATTGGTGGCACGAAATCAAGGTGGAAAATTATGGAAGTGGCATAAACAAAGGGGGGTTACTGCCACTAAAACCGACCTTTATGGAGTAAAGTGGAATTTCATAAACCACTACCCGTTAGGGAGTTAAAATGGTCGGGACGGAGAGATTCGAACTCTCGGCCTCCTGCTCCCAAAGCAGGAGGGATACACCTTAAATAGAGGCTCATAAAGTTTTAGTGGCAGAAGGGTGGCAGTAAACTATGGTCAAACATGGTCAAACATGGTCAAACCGTCACCTAATTTATTAAGTTTAATCTTGCACTCCCAAAAAGAGTAATTCATTTTCAATGGATGGATGATATGGATGTGGACCAGATGGGAGAATATATAGAACCTTATGCGAAAGAAATGTTTGATGCTTATCTGTTGATCGGTTTTCGGGCTAGCGACCACAAGATTGCCATGATTGGAGACTTGGGTCACCCCAAAACTCTTCCTGAACTCAACAGGAAGCTTCGCCCGGTATACAAAGAATGCAGAAAGTTGGTAAGAGATGAGGAAGATAAGAAAGGGTTGGACCTGCTTTGAGGAGTTTCCTCCGATCTTCGTAAGGCTTCTTGCGAGGGAAAAGGTCACCCAAACGCATAAGGCAACGTCCTCAGTGAGGGTTCTTTCCGATGAGGAGATTGCCATTCGTTCCGGGTTGAACCTGAACCAAATCGGAAGAATATCCGAAAAGCACTCTTGGGATGACGTGCCAATTTCAACGGCAAGAAAGTTTTGCGATGGTTGTAACTTCGACCTTTTCGACTGGCAGGTCAGGAATCGTGCATTTGCACTGGCTAACGGAGGATCATTTGCATATCTGAAGTCATCTCCCGACTGGCAGGGCAAATACATGCCTATGCTAAGAAAGTATTTTAATGGGCAGAAGAAAGACGATACCAACTGAGGAAATTGGTCGCCTCATGGTAAAGCATGAGGGAAAGTACGTAAAGGTTGCCGAAGAGCTTGGAATGAATCGTCGGGCTGTGGTGGAGCGCGTTCGACGCGACCCCAAGCTTCGCGCAATTTGGGTGACCGCAGGCAACGAGGGACACCAGCCGTCCGAGGTCGACTTAATGGTCAGGAAGGAACCACCACCCGAACCAGAACCCAAGGAGCTTATCGGAGCAATGAAGAAGAACGGCCGCGACGTATTCATGAGCGACATCGAGTCGATGCTGAAGAAACCCGAAAGCATAGAGAAACTTAGGGTGTTCAAGGATTTTGATGATAGTGTGGGGCAATTGATGGGCGAAGCCCTTAAGGTAACTCAGAAAATCGCCATTAGGCAGAACATGAGTCTTTTCGAGGTGGCGGAAAAACTGAGAGATGACATTTCCGAGGGGAAACTGGATGCGGAAGAGGAGGTTTTACGAACTAGGCTTTTCATTCAGGCTACAGAGCAACAGGGCAAGTTTTACGACCGACTTCTTCACGGACTTGACCTTATGCTAAAGCTAACCGAGCGAGAAAAGGGAAGTAAATCCAAGAAACCGGGATTTCGCCCACTCAAAGAAATGGAAGACCAAGATGGGTGATTGCACCAAAATAGTAAGCATTCGACAGGACGAGCTCGACATACCGGACGAGTGCGACCCGCAGTTGACGGCGGACTGGGCAAAGTTTGAGGAGTCCTTCGGAAACCCCAACGAAGAGAATCATCCTTGGAAGTTGAAATATCTTGTGGCTTTAGCGTTTTGCAAGGGATGGGAATCCGCTTACAAGCGTGGCAAAGTTTAAGCAGTTCAATACCGACGATCTGGTCAAGAGGCTGGATGAGGTCGAAAACGTAGAGGTAGATGCAGAACCTTGGATTCCGGGGTTATCCGGAACGCAAAGAGTTATATTCGACAGTCCCGCCAAATACATTCTTGCTTATGGTGAAAGAGCTAGTGGGAAAACCTTTGTTTTGGGAGGTCATAAGCTAGTGAGGCACTGCTATGAGGGTTTTAACGCTTTAGCGCTAATTATAGTAGGAATCAAAAGTCAGGCAACGCAGGGAGGTGTTTGGCATAAATTGATAACCGAGATTCTGCCTGAATGGAAGGAAGGCCTTGGTCTTGATTACACCGATCAGAAGCTAGACCTCCAGAAGCAACCTTACATCGACGTGTCAAATAGGTATGGGGGTTGGTCGAGGATTTCCCTGATGTCCGCTCCGTTCGGCAATATATTGATAGACAGGATCAAGGGGTATGAGCCGAGTTATGTATTCATCGACGAGCTCACCAACTTGGACTCCCCCGCATACTTCGAGGCTGTGGTTCAGCAATTAGGTCGCCGACAGGGGATTGAGGGGGTTCAGCAATATACAGCCGCCTGCAACCCATCCGGTCCTTCCCATTGGGTTTATAAGCGCTTCCTTGAGTCTCCGTACAACGAGGCTGGGGAGTGGAATGACGACTATGCCACCATCCATGTAAAGATTCAGGAAAACATAGCGAACCTTCCCGACGGATATTACGACCGGGTAATGGAGGCTGTTTCCAACGATCCGATCGAGGCAAAGCGTATGCTGGATGGGGAGTGGATTGATCGCCCTGCGGGAGACGCAATCTTCGGCCCCTATTTCAGCAAGCCTCTGCATGTCGTAGGGGGCGTCAGGACAGGGATAGTTCCAAGTCCCGACTTTCCAATTATCTTGGGCTGGGACCCCGGTGCGGTAAACAATGCGATTATCTTTCTTCAGTGCTTGGTTGGTGCGGAAAAGAGTCTATGGACGGTATTCGATGAATTTGTGTCGGTAAACAAAAAGCTACCATACACGACGATAATTCCCTTACTTTACCGAAAGATGAAAAGTTGGGAAAGAAAGCTCGGCAAGTCCCTGAGGTGGATTCACGTGTCCGACAATTCGGCATTTAATCAATATCGCGCCAAGACCGGGAGTTATGACGTTAAGGACATCGAGGAAATCTCGCGCGAAAAGTGCGGACATTTCGACCTCGACCCCATCCGTATGCGTGCGGCACCTAAGTTTAGCGGAAGCGTGGAAGGGCGTGTTCGTCTTATGATTGCAAAGCTAACCAGCGAGGAGATTGTCGTGTCGGCTCAATGCACAGACGTGATAAAGATGATGACCAACCTTATAAGCGAGAAGCAGAAAGAGGGGAAATATGACCCAAATTTAGCGCTTAAGCCGAAGCGATCCATATATGTTCACACTTTTGATGCGCTTACCTATCCGTTGATGCACTACGACATAGGACCCGGCATCCCCACTCCACATGTGGAGAAATCGGAAATTGTGGAAATTAACACTTGACCTTTTGAAACCCAAAGTATTAGGTGACATCATGCAAGACGTACTACAATTGGCACTAGAGGATCCTGAAGTCTCCGAGTTGTTCGAAGGCGTTGCAGCGGGTTCCAAGGTAAAGATAACCCTGGACATCACAGTTTCGGAGATAGACGAGGAGCGGATACACGGTACCGTTGATTCCGTGCATGACGACTTGACCGTAATAGAGTCTTCGGAGGACTTGGAGTTGGACGAAGAACCTGACGAAGAACCAGTTGAGGACGAGGAAGAAGACTACGAGGAGTAATCCTCTAAAGACCTCAACTCCCGCAAGCGAGTTAATAGACATTCACTACGAGGTACTTGGGGTAAAGCGAAGATGGAACCGCGACAGAATAGAGAGGCTATGCGGATACCTGAAACTTTCCGAGGCGGAGTTGGCGAGCATGGTATGCGCCACGCACCAATCCTTCTCGGGTTATATAACTCGAAACACTTTCCCCGGCCCCGTTGCACTACTTTTGACCATTTTGGAGACTCGCTATCTGACGGGCAAGGCACCCGACATAATAACCAACCTATTTGATTTTCATGGTACACCCAGACGTATTGAGGAAGACGAACACGACGCAAGAACGATTGCGACAGGTGTTCACAGCTAAAGACGGCAAGGATCTGCAGGTACGAGAAAAACTTCAGGACCTAATCCAGTCTCGCGTGCACGAGGGGATTTACCATTCCTGCAAGCGCCACAGTTTGTATCTTGCCGTGGATTTGGCATGGGACAGTCTACCCATCAATAAGTTTACGATACCTCTCCTCCAGTATGCTCAAGGCAAGATAAACGTCGAGACTTGCGCGAACAAACTGGATGACATCGACCCCGACTTGGCAAGACAGTTCACTGAGTACAATGATGAGGGCAAGATAAAGAACGTAAACCTTCTTAGGCTTTACGAGGTCAGCGTATCCCTGATCCGCTCGTACATCACTCGGAGAGTTGCCGCCCAAGTGTCCCGGTTCAGCAATATGTATCCGTACTTCAAGTACTCCCCCAGAGGAACGGACATGGAAAGCAAGATTCGGGCAGAGGTTCTGTCGCAACGGGTAGAGATAATGTCCGAGCAATACGACTATCGACACCTGTTCGAGCAAGCCATTCGTCACATGTTCATGTACGGATACGCAGTTCTTTTCCCGGCGGAAGCATGGTCGAGAGAGGTTCAGTGGAGGCTTGTCCCCGGCATGACCGGCGAGGAAGAGTACGAGGCTTATGTGGAGCGCGAAGGGATTCAATTCATAAACCCCCACCCCACCCGCGTAATTTGGGACAACGCCGCCCCGTTGCACAATATTAATTCAAATCTCGGCCCAAGCTGGATCGGGTATTGGGACATAGTGAGGTATTCATCCGTTCGGGACAATCCAGACTTCTGGAACATGAACGAGATTACCTATACGAACTCGCTTCATGGGCTGGTGAATGCGCATAAGGACTTTTTTGACGCATATTACGACCCTACCGTTCTAGCCTTCCCTCAGTCGAGGGATGAATTTGCGTTTGGTAACGAGAGGGTTTCGCAGACCGGCGTGTACGCGGCGGAAGAGAGGGACAAGTCAATGTTTCTCTCCACTGTCTTCATGAGGCTGAACCCCAAGGCTGAAAAGCTTGGCGACTACCCGTTCGATTGTTGGTTAAAATGCACAGTGGCTAGTGACGAGACAGTAATCCATGCAGAATGGATGCCGTCACTTCCTGCCGTTTACGGTGGAATAAACCAAAACGACGACCGTATGGTGAATTGCTCAATGGCTCACGACCTTATGCCATACCAAGACCAAATGAACAACATTACCTATGCAATGTTGCATTCGATGAAGATCAGCATGTTTAAGATTTTGGCGATAGATCAGGATGCGTTGGATGAAGATACGCGTGAATTCATAAAGGACAGTCTCGCCGAAGATACTTTTTATCAGAAACCCAAGGCTTTATTTTATAGCGGAGCGAAAGCTGCGGACTTAGGCATCGACACTAAAGATTTCATCTCAGTTATAGATGTGTCGAAGGAGTTGTCTCAGGGCATCAATCAGAGCTTGCAGGCCCTGTTTCAACTCCTGAATCTTGTCGAGCGCCTTATGATTCTGTCTCCGCAGGAGCTGGGTCAAGCCGCGGAGCGTGAGATTTCCGCTACCGAAGTAAGCGAAATAGCCAATTCCACAAATACGATATACACTTTCATTTCCGAGGGCATTGACGATATGCGCGGAGCCGTAAAGAAGATGCTTTACGAGCACTTGATTTGTTGTTCCACGACCGAATTCAATGTTCCTGTAAAGCAAAGGTTCAGCGCCAAGAAGATACGGGAAGTCGGTCTGGACGTGGAGGACGACGGCGATCAGGACGATCTGCCCAAGGGTAGGAATATCATAGGCTCGCCAACCAACTTGATACATGAGTACATGTTCAGCGGGCGTGATGGCGCGGAGAGAAATAGAGATACTCAATCCGCCCAAACCCTCGCTCAACTTTTCCAGCAGGTCGTATCCATACCGGATATGGCGCAACAACTGGGCAAGGAGCGAATATTCAGTATCTTGAACGAAATCTTCAGGATGAGCGGTGCTGGGTTTGATCTTAAACTGGAAATAGATGAGGCGGATGAGGACGTTGATCTGGACATGGAGCAACAGCAGTTCATCGGCGAAATAAAGGAGAAGTGGCCAAAGGTGGAGCAGATTCTCCAGCAGGTCATGATGCAGTTGCAACAGCAACAGCAAGGTGCTCCGCAAGGTCCGCAAGGTCCGCAAGGTGCCTTGCCACCGGGTGCGCCAGCTATGCCACCGGGTGCGCCAGCTATGCCACCGGGCGCGCCAGCTATGCCACCGGGCGCCCCCGAAGCGCCACCTGTGCCAGGACAATAATTTATGAGCGAAGAAACAGTGGAAAATACGGCTACCGAAGAGGTTGCCGAGTCAGAGACAGCGCCGGTGGAGTCGGAGTCAAACCCGATCTTCGATGCCTTATTCAAGATACAGGAAGAGGATACCGAAGAACAGGCCGCCCCCGAAGAAGAGATATTCGAACGACCTTCCTCCCTTCACGAAACCCTTTACGAAATGGAGCGCGAAGCTTCTTCCGGCGAAGAGCCGAGTGCGGATGAAGAAAAACCGGCAGAAGAGGCATCTCCACCCGCGTCGTCGCCCAAGCTAAAGCCTAAGTTAAAAGTCAAGGGCAGGGTCGTCGACCCCGACTTCAAGCCATCCACCCCTGCCCCTCCCCGTCGCCAGATTCCCTCCACCCCCGACGATCCTTTTGTTTCGGAGTTGAATGAGGACGAGAAGGATCGGTACAACCTAGCTAAGTGGGCTTCCCAGAATGTCCGAGGGCAAGAGTCTCTGGCTGGAGATTACCTAAACTTCTTCAAGGGACATAAGGACTACATCAACAAGAGGCTGGAGGAGGACCCAGACTTGGAGCTTAAGGATGATGAAGGTTACAACACTTTCGTTGAGGCAGCTCGGCCGAAGATAAATATCAAGGACTTGGAGAGGGAGAAGTGGACGCAAGCCGCTGAACAGCGCGCCATGAAGCGCATGCAACCCGAAATTCAGAGATTGTCCCGCGAGCAAACAAGAATCCAGAATGCCCCAGTCGCCAAAGAGAATATTGGTCGCGCTAGGAAACTTATGGTCGAGGCAATCCCTGAGGGCATGAGGAAGGAGCTTTACGAAAATGCGGAGGACTATGCCAAGCGTAATCCATTTGAAGTCAATATAGTGAACACTGCAGTCGCGAACGGGTTGGCTCTTACCCAAGCTTTTTACGATATACTTTACGAGATTGTAGACTACAATGAGCAAGATTCCGTCCACCGAGCTTTGAGCGAATTCATAAATTCCGAGCAAGAAAGCTTTATTCAATCGGGAAAAACCAAGCGAAATGGGAAATTATTCGTGCGTAGGGAGAGATTTCCGCATGTCCCCGACGAGGAGAAAGGGAAGTATTACACGTTTACCGACGATGACATTGCTCGACTTTTAGCAATGCGAACCAAGTCGACTATGGAGGGTCAACTGGATCAGATGAGAAATCAGTTTGCATCCGCAGGGTACACCCGAAGTGGAGTCCCTGCCCCCAGTGCTCCAGCGGCAACTCCAGAACCATCTAAAGATCAACAGAATGCGACGCGGCCGATCCAGCCTACACAAATGGCGGGTGCTGCACTTCCTACTCCCCAAAAGAGCGCCACGCCAAAGAATACGGTACTCTCCCTTCTGGATATGTGATTATCAAAAAGAGTATTTGGGTTTCCATTTGAAGACCGAAATATTCTGTATCCCCCCGAAAATGGGGAAAATCCCCGCCGGTTCTTGTTTCTGAGGTTTTTCGGCTATTCTTAGGTTGTTACTTAATAAATTAGTTATCAACCAATAGTTCAAATGCCATTAGACACACCAACAGCAGGTAGTCCCAGTACTCTTATACCGGGAAGCAATTCACTTCAGTCAGGATATGACGCACTTCCACGCATAGTCTCGGTAGATGACAGCACGGGCTGTACTCTCACAAAGGCTCACATCAAGGGTTTGACTCCGCGGGAGTTCGAAGACCTGTCCAATAAGGAAACTGATCTGGCTCGAGTTATTGCCAGTGCGGCCGAAGCAAAAATGCTTGGCGTCGAAGAGCGCGGACTTACTGCTCTGCTCACATCTTCAGTACAAAACATCAAGCCGCTTATCAATAAGGTAAACGTTGCTGAACAATCAATTATTCTTCCTTACATCCAGCGTAGGCAAAGAAGCGTAATCAACGCCAACTACTTTGCGATTTCCGAAGGTGGAACTGGTACTGCCAATTACGCAGGCTCACATCCGTCATGGCCAGCCTCTGGTCTTGCCGCCGGTACGGGTGGGTCACCATCCTCCTCTGCCCAGTCTGGCGATTGGGTTGTAACGGTAAACCTTGGAGGTTCTGACTGGGCGAGTCCAATCTCGGACATCGAGCGCTACTTCCTTCCCGGAAGCTATGTAGTCATCAACCATTGGTCATCCGCAGGCGCTGCCGTCGAGGTTCAGTTTATGGTGATGGGCGCCATACCCAACACGAGTGTAACAGGCGTAAGCCAAGCAGATGTCACCCTTCGCCCAACCGGCAAGGACATTCCTGGCATCGCTGGCACCTTTGCCTCCGACTGGGCTGCTTTGAGTGCAGGCATGAAGGCGAAGTACGAACCCGCCACTGGTGTTCTACAAACCGTCGCGAACAATATCAACGACTACGAGGCATGGTGTCGTAATCAGCCGACCGACCTCTCTGTTCGTCTGTTGGTTAACTGGTTGCAAACAACCCGCGAGTCTCGTGAGGTCAATGAGGAGTACAAGGATACTCTTGCCGCAATCATGTCGGGCAAGGTCAATCCGTATCTCCGCAGTATGGTTTATCAACCGCTCGCCGAGCAGAACAAGCTCGCCTCCAAGTTGTCGCAAGACCAATGGACGCGCGGCGTATGGTTCAATCAGGCGTTGAACAATCAGCAAACTCCGGAAACTTACATGAAGCTTCCCGGTGTTCACGATCCGGAAGACACCAATTGCACGCTCGAGTACAAGGCTCAAGCTCTTGGAATCAAGTCCCTACTTCGCGAAGCCAACAGGGTAACGCAGGCAGGAACCGCCGGTGACGCACTTGACTTGGATAAGCTCATGAGCGACCTGTACTACCTGAAGCGCAACCGCGAGCAGGACGGTACAACCGTTTCCGTAATCGACTGCATGACGGATCGCATGACCTCCGTGAAAATCTTTGAGGCTTTTAACAAGTACTACAAAGACCGTTACGGCTGGGAAGTTCATCGCAATGCTCAAATCGGTCAAACGATCGAGCATAACGGAATCATTTTGTTTAACTACAATGTCTACGACCTGCCGGATATCGGTTGTCAACTTGCGGTCTTCCATGATCCTATGTTTGACGACCTACTCAACGTTGGGGCTAAGTTCAATCTCACCGCAGATGGTGGGTATGACGCCCAAACTCTTGAGGACGGTACCACGCAAGTGTTTGCCGGAGACAACGCCACTGCCGATTCGGACTTCAACCGATTCAAGGCTACCTCTCGCACATTGTGGTTGATCGACTGGTCCGACGTTAAAATCGGAGTCGCCGGCACGAATAGCGTTACTCGCAGTCAGCCTCATCCCGAGGTGGATCGCTTGTATAGCTGCCGTATGGATTCCGTAAAGCGTACATTCAATCTTCGCTCCACGAAGTGGACCACCATGGTAGATCGCCCGCATCGTCACCTCATCATTGAAAACTTCAATGACCAAGTGAAGATCGGCAATATCACGGTTTAGTAATTTTCACTCCATCCACGCCAATGCGGGGGTTTGCTAACGTGAGCCCCCGCTACCTTAATCATTATGTATATACTTATTGAAGGACTAAATAACGACATAGGCGGCTTTAAGAGATTCCAGCCAGCCTTAATTTGCAACGTGTGGTCTGGTCTTGCCGAGGTGTCGGACGCCGAGGGTGAGAAGCTACTCAAATATCCATGCGTAGAGGAGTTAAACGAAATGCAGTGGTTCGCTGCGAAAAAAAAAGTGAACGGGGAGGCCATAGCGTACAGGGAGTTTACAACTCACAAGCAAGTCCCCAATCAAAACCCAAATGCGGTGTATGCGGAACCAGATGAGGAACCGGCACCGGTAGCGGACGACCCCAAAGAATTATTGAGCGTAGAAGAGGTAGCCGTCGACAGACCTCTGGACGACATTAAACCCAAGGCAACTAAAAAGACCAAGGGCAAGAAATGATTGATACCCATGCCGGCATAGGGGTTCTTGGAGTGGCAACGGGCTGGGGTTTAGCTGATATTCATTTAATTTCGGCAACCGCCGCCGCTTTGCTTACGACTGTATATATGGGGTACGTGCTATACCGAAAGATCAAGGACGACAGATGAGACTTGTACGGCAGGAGGCGCTTGGTTCGGAGGTAAAATCAAGCGACGACATTGATCCGTATATAGGGGTAAGCGATGGTCGCCTCATGGTCGCCCAAAACCCATTGACTTCCGGCACCTTCACTTCGTCCGGTGGTGAACTTCCGAACATTTCGGCAAAGAGCTTCCGCCTCTCGAATTCATCAAGTTCCAATATTGTGGTTCGCAAGCGCCGAGTGCTCTTGTCGAAATACTTCGACGGAAAGAATCTTGAGGTCGTGGGCGATTCGGAATCAATTATTTTATCGAACCCATCAATAGATACCCCACTAGGATCGAGTCGCGTGCTCAAGGTGAGGCATACCGCGGACAATTCGGCGTACTCAAAGATTGATGCGCCATTTGGCTTGGCGGTAGATCAGTTGCTTCGATGCTTTTTTAAGGTAGAGAGTAATACGACCCAGTTGCAACCGCTTGGAATTTACTCCAACTATGGGGGGATTGACATCAACCATCCCGCTGTAGGCATAAGGGTGAACGCGGACAACTCGTTTGTCGTGAGAATCGGGACGACGGAAACAGTCGTATCGGGTACTTACGCACCGGGCGCTTGGCATCGGGCGACGATTAACGTCTTACAGGACGCGGCCACGGTGAGCGTAGATGCGTATGACGGGGGGGCAACCCAGACCTGGACTTCGGTCTTCTCCGAGGCATCCATGGCGTCTAGCGGTGTAGGTCTTGTTTCGGAGCTTCTCACGAAGGATAGCTACTATGTTGCTTTTGCCGCCGAAGCATCGGGGGTTCAGTATGTCGACAATTTCGAAATACTCTCTGGCGATCAAGGTGGGGAATACCTTTTCCCCGGCGAGTCGAAAGAATACGAGTGCAATAGGACTTTAGCCGAATATGACACGGATGCACCGGTTACAGGATACTATCGTGGATGAGGCTTTTAATTCTGCTTGCGCTATTTTTACTGACCTCGTGTTCGATCAGTAGTCTTTACCCGACCCTCGGCGCCACGGCGGGCGGGGCGAGTGGAGCAGTTGTGGGCGGACCCGGCGGAGCCGCGATTGGCGCATTTGGAGGAGCGGCAATGGGCGAAGTGTTCCGTTCCGGTTCGAACACAAAGGATATGCAGGAAAGGCTGAATGAAGCTAATGCAGTAGTCGAAGCCGTATCCGAAGGAGATGTATCCAAGTTAATCGCGGAAGCTTCAGCTCAACAGCAAACTTGGTTCGACAAGGTGGTGGATGGGATATATGATGTACTTGTCCTTGTGGCAATCGGAGCTGTGCTAGTAATCGCAATCCCGATGCTTTACACGAAATTTCACATAAAGAAGTTAAACAAACAATGATGACATGGGCTGAGTTCAATGAGGCAGTAGTGGACCTCTTATTGACCGACGGAATCCGTCGAGGTCGCGGAGTTGAGAAGTTTCGCGACAGGATGATCGTTGCGGGAGTGCGTGACCTTCAGCGGAACATACCCGAACTCAGAACTACCCCAGCGCTCAAGGTGTATGCCTATGGTGATCTTACTACCCACTCGGAAGGGAAGTCCGAAGTGGGGGATTTCGATTATGAATCAACTCGCCTTCTTGACATTGTAGTGAGGAGACTCCCCACGGACTCCAACTCCCAGTCGGCTAGCGTTTACTATCGCCCGAAGTTACTACTTACTCAGGACTATTATGACATAGTGGACGGCGGGGGACGCGCCCGCACTAACTCGTATCCCGGTCGCATCGCCTTTAATTCGGGGAAATTCTATTCTGAACCCGCCCTGCGGGAAGACGAATCTCTCTCCATTCTCTACAACACGGAAAAGAACTACAAGCCAATCAATGCTTGCACTGAGGCAGAGAAGGCAGAGGAAACTCGGCTAAATGACGATGCCGCTCTTGCCGTGCACCATTTCGTAAAGTACCATTTTTCAAAGGACATTGACGACAATCAGAAGCTGGCATCCTCGAACTTTGAACTTTTCAAGAATATCCGTCGCTCAATCTTTGCAAACCGCAGAGAGTTGGTCGCAACGGAAAGTCCCACAATTCCAGAAGTAGGAGGAGCTCAAGTTGGCTAGCGGATTTGACAGAACCGCCCTGAAGGGCAAATTCACGACAGGAAGTGATCTTAACGAGAATGCCTTCTCTGACCTTATCGACTCAGTGTCTCACCCGACCGATGTCGTAGATACGGTGGCTACGGAACCAACCGGTGGCTTGCCACTCGCTGCATCGGTGGGTTACGACATATCTCAGGACTTGGATACGGTAAAGGTGTCGGTAGCGGCAATTAAGTTGACGCAGGATAATTTCGTGAACACCCATCCTACTGCCGCGCAGGTAGCCACGGATATTACATCATCATCAGACACTCTATTGGCGAACATAACGCAGGTAAGCGATTCCCTCGTCGGGTCGTACACGCCTACCACGGACATCGACACCGCAACCTCGGCTCTTGAGGCGGCAGACACGGCGTTGGACTTAAGGATAGACGCAACTAACGCAACCGTATCATCTCTGAGCTCGTCCGCATTATTGAAAACTGAATTTGCGACGGAGAAGGCAGGCCTTACGGCATTGATAAACCTGAAGTCGAATTCCTCTCACCAGCATTCCGAGTATATTGTCGACGCCGACCTTACCCCTTATGCCAAGCTCACGGACTTAGCGGCAAAGGCAAGTGCCATACATACGCACCCAGCCAGCGACATAAGCGGTCTGGATGATCTTTTCACGACCCCGCTTGAGGTGCAGGCGTTAATAAATCAGAATCGCGTACTACTGGACGAGACGACAATCCTTGACGACTTTTACGACAAGGCAGAGGTTGACGAGCAGTTTCGGGTCAAGCGATGGCGCACGGATCAGGTTAGCCTCTTCAATGAGACGGTATTGTCCTTGGCGGCAATCCCAGCCACCAATATAAAGGATGAAGTAAACCTTTCCATAGCTGCGGTAAGAGTCTCTATGGACTCAAATAAGGCAGGCGTCCTTGCCGAGCTTTCAACAACCCGAGCCGACCTTGTATCCGAAACCAATCGAGCCACCGCGGCAGAAGTTGCGATTCAGGCGGATGTGGATGCAAATGAAGTTACTTCGACCGCGAATATCCTCGCCGAGCAGAATCGTGCGTCGGCTGCGGAAGTGGCCTTGGGAGGCAGGATTGATGACGTAATCAGCAACACCGACCCCGCGGCACTAGACTCCCTTTCTGAGATAGTTACGCAGTTTCAGTCGAATGACAGTACGCTGAGTTCCGCCATAACCTCTGCCTTGGGTACTCACACAAGCGAACTCAATGCATATATATCTGCCAATGACGCCTCCTTGGCATCGGAAGTTGCTCGGGCTGTCGCGGCAGAGTCCTCATTGCAGGCTGGAGTAACCGCGCTACAGACCGATCTAGCAACGACTCAGACGAGCATAGCGACTCAAGGTGCGTTGGTATCTGCCAACAGCACGGATATTGCGGACAATGCCACGGCAATCGCAACGACGGCAGGAACCGTATCCACCTTGCGCTCGGACGTTGACTCCAATGATGTTGATATTGCCGCCTTGCAATCCTCCGTCGGCACCACGCTTCCCGCAACCATAGCAACAATAAATTCCGCAATCGCCACCCTCCAGACCCAGGTTGGCGTTGACCTTCAGGCTACAATTGTAAGCATCCAGTCCGAGTTGGCGCTCCTCGAAAACAAGGTAAACATTACGATAGACCAAAAAGTTGCCGACCTTCAGGAGCAGGTGAACGCTTGTATGGCTCTTATTACTATTCTGGCGGGGACAAGCGGGTCAGGGACTTATGATGATCTTGCCGCCGTCACCGGAGTGGAAAGTGCGACACTGGCAATAGCATCACCAATAACTTTATCATCCCCAGCCAACGAACCGTTGACGGGAGGGTTTGTCTCCATTCCGAAGAATGACACAGTGCTTGCGGGTAATGGCGACTATACCGATCATGTCTTCAAGGGTACCGACAATCCGAATCAATTGATTGCCTACAACTCGACGCTTGGTCAGTGGGAGTGGCTATGGGTAGACCCCGGCACAGGCGCCATATCCGTGATAGCGTCTCAACCGGACACCGACGATTCGCATGTCCCCGAGTTTTGGTCGACAGTAGACCCCGGAGGTGTGTTTGCGGGCTTACCCGATCCACTAGAGGTTACCCCGGATCAGGGAAGCACCTCATCCGTAGTGAATTACCTAGAGGCTCTTAGATTCTTCACATCAGGGTACGTGCAACAAGGACTTGATTACGCGGGCGGTTAGATGGCTTATAAGCACATTACCTTCACTGTTCCGGAAGGTGGGTCGTTAATAGCCGGATCAAACTCATCGGACACCGCGGGCGCAACGAACTACACCCAGAAGCTAAACTTCAGGCGTGAGTCCGACGGCGAGGTAAGACGGGAAGGCTGGGGTCCGGCAAAGGTCGGAAGTGACTCATTTGCCCAGCTCGACACATCTGGATATCCGGTTCGCCTAATGTATCAGTTTTATTCCGAGGAGAAGCAGGTTTTAGTAGCTTCTGCAGGAGACAAGTTGTTTCGACTGAATGAGGATACTGTACAGTGGGATGTGATTGCCTCAGGCTTGCAATGCATTGACATTGCCCCATCCGGAGACATTCCCAAGGCGATCAGATGGGAAGCTGTTTCAATTGACGGGTATTGCATATTCAATAACGGAGTCGATCTACCCTTGTTTTATCGCGCTGATTGGCCTTGCGCGTTTCCAATTTACTCCCTGAGGGAAAGAGGAATAATTCGGTGCGGAACAATTTCCGAGTTCGACGGCAGGCTCTGGATCGGCGACATCGAGTACATCGAAGACTTGTATTTCGGAAACTTAATGACCTCGGCTTCGGAGCCATACGGAATCCCCGAAGGGCAATCCCTTGGGTTTGATCTAGGACCCGCGACGTATAGAGTCCCTCATACGGTAGAGTATTCTGCGTGGCGCCTTACCAACACCTCCGGCGAGGCTAGGTCGGCACCTCATCTATTCGGTCAAGTGTACGGCGATACGGACGACCCGGGCGAAATGATCGTTACGGGATACTTATCAGAAGTGACGGTTACCAATGGCGGAAGTTACAGTAGTAGCACCCCACCGGCAATTACACTTACAGACCCAAAGGCGGGACAACACACGGAGTATCCCGGCGGCTCGGGCGCTTCCGCAACTGCCGAGATGAAAGACAACGAGGACGGAACTTGGAGCGTAGACAAGGTGACGGTTGTTGGAGGCTCGGGTTATCGGGCGATAGATGCAGCGATAACCGGCGATGCCGTCATTTCCGCATCACTTGCCACATCTCTGCAGGCGATTGAACTCCCCTACCCCATATCCGTGAGCGGAAGTCTGAATCCATATTATACCAGTCCGACATGGGTAGATTCGGGGAAGAACAGCGAGCCAAATGCAATTAGAATTGGCGACCCACTGCGCATTGTCGACGAGGGAGTTACCGATGCCACTGTCCTGGACATTTCATCGTCCAGCTCGAAGACCTTGATTAAATTAAGTCCCCTGTCCTCAACCACTCCGAACACCGACGGCGAACCGGCATCCTTTTATTTGCTGAAAGAGCCTGATTCCGCCAGCACGGACTCAGCTATAACGAGAGAGTCATCAGACACCTTGAGCTTCCCCGAGGATGGTTCGCGCATTCTGAAGATGGCAAAACTTGGAGATAAGCTACTAATATATCGCCAGACAGGATATGTCGCGATCAGCAGGGGCAACACTCAGTCACCATTCTTTTACGAAGAGAGGTATCGAGGGGAGAGGGTTGCGGACTTCCGAAATACCGTAATCTCACTCAATGAAGAGAGGCAAATGTTCATAGGGTACAACGGTGCCTTTTTCGTGACTCCCGCCTCGGTTGAGCCCCAGCCTATGCCAACCTTCATGAATGGCCCCGAATTCTGGAGGAATATCACCGAGGATGACATTGAGCGTATTTATGCAATCGAGAATGGACTGACTCAGGAAGTTATGATTACCGCTCCGATTGGGCTGCGCCAACGCAACTCAAGCTATGAACTTGATTGGGGTATAGTTGCTTTCGATATGGTGTATGGAACACTCTCAACAATAGATTTTGCCTTTACTGCCGCCGCGACAATCTTTCCTTCGGACAGGATAAAGAGTCGATGGTTTCTTCTGGCCACGCATACAGTGGCAGACCTTGACGGATCGGGGATTTACACCGATAGCGAGCTAGCGACCACCGGGATGGGCGTTGGTTCATATATCATGCGCTATGGCTACGGACCCGCGGAGGGCGGACACGGACCTTATCGAATATTTTCACGTGATGGAGGCGGGTACACCTCTACCATAAAGTTCGGCTTGACCGACTTCGGGAATCGGTTTTCCGAGAAAAGCCTAAGAAGCTACCTCGTGCATCTGTCGGACGCATTCCCCGATGAGGGGTTTGATGACTTCATGGAATCCGACTATGTGGCGGACGACTACCTCAAGAATGCTTCTGCGTCCATTGCCATATCCTCACATTCATCGGCGCCGGATGCTGCGATTGACGAGGTTGTCGAAGAGCTCACGAGTTTGGGGGTTCAGAATATGGTGCCACTTTTTGCCAGAGGCAATTACTTTCAGGATGCACTTTCAATTACCGGGGACAGCGTAGGGTTTAAGTTGATCGGGCGAACATTTGAGGTAAGCGGAGTAAAAACCCGACATGTATCCGAGGCGGTTCAAGTTGTGGAGGTTGTCGATGCCTAGAAGAAAGAAAGCGACAAGACCTTTCAGCAACATGAGCATCAGCTTTAATCCAAACCAAAAGGATTTAACGGGCGGACTGAATCGTATGCGTGAAAAACTTGACAGGATCGCTTCCGTAGCGATTGAGTCGGACGCGGAGTCAGAGGGCGGTTTTGACGATTTCTCTGCCGCGCTTGAGGATACCTCCCCTCTTCCCGGAGCCACCGGTGAACTTCTTTCGGGTGACGCAGCTCAACAGTTAGCCGACTTTGAGGCAGCATTCAATTCGTAACCTAGTTCGTTAGGTAACTTTTTTCTTGAAAGTTACGGAATAGTAGGCAATGTTATGTGCCTATGAAAGACGAATCCTGTCTCAGGTATGTTTCCTCAAGAACCATACAGGAAAAAATGGAGGTGACCGGGAAGACCGTGCGAGCTTGGTCGAAAAGAATGGGTTGGAGGTTTCAGAAAATCAATGCTCGGGTAATAAGGTATTGCGCGGAAGATGTTGAGCGAACCCTCAAGGTGGACTTATCGAGATGAGCAGTATTCTTGCACAACTTGGCTCAAAAGTTAAAACACAACTTGACACCAAGCTGGATGCTTCAGGTGGTAGCGTGTCGGGGACGCTGGAGGTGGATGGACATATAAAACTGCCCGTGTACACGACTTCGACTATTCCGACAGCGGGGGTTGCCCGTCGCATGGTTTATGTCTCCGACGAGGATTGCTTGGCATTTGATACGGGAAGTTCGTGGAAGAAGGTGAATTTTGGCTCTGAGCTTTGAAAGTGCCTTGACTGGTGTAACGGATTTCGTTAGGTTACACTTGCCTAACTCATATTAACAAATCAGAATAATCAATCATGTCTAGTATCTTCACACTTCTCGGTCAAAAGACCAAAGCATTCGTAAACACGCAAGTTACCGCATTGGAAAATGGGGCTGTTGCGACCAACGCATCGAACATCTCGACCAACACGTCAAGTATTGCGACTAACGCATCGAACATCTCGACCAATACTGCGACCGGTGCGACAAACGCCAGCAACATTTCGACCAACACGGCGAGCATTGCAACAAACGCCAGCGACATTTCGACTAACGCCGCAAGCATTGTCTCCGAGGCCGCCACCGCACGTGCCGCCGAGGTAGCCAATGCCAGCGATATTTCAACGAACACGTCGAACATCACGACTAACGCGTCGAACATCTCGACCAACTCGGCGGATATTTCGACTAACACGTCAAGTATTGCGACAAACGCTTCCGACATATCCACAAACACCTCGAGCATTTCGACTAACACATCCGACATCTCGACCAACACATCGAGCATCTCAACCAACGCATCGAACATCTCTAGCAACGACAGCGACATCTCCGACTTGGAGACGCAGGCTGGATCGCTCGCCGCCGATGGCAACTCCGCTTCTTTCAGCGGCGACCTCGGGGCTGCCAACATGGTGTTGACCGGCAACTTGACTGTTCAAGGCGCCACGACCGCAGTCCAGACGACCAACTTGGACGTTTCCGACAGCATCCTAAACCTTTCCAAGGGCGCAGGAGACGGTTCCAACGCAGCTAATGACGTTGGGTTTGTGGTAGAGCGTGGCTCTGCCGAAAACAACGTAGCATTCGTCTGGGACGAAGGTAACGATCGGTTCACTGCTTATGAAGCTTCCAGTGGAACTTCCTTCAGCGCCACCGATACGGACTTGGACAGCACGGACGGCTCCGCCGGTTTCGCTACAGCCCAGTTTGCCGACGTTTACGTTAACAATGGCGGCTCTGCCACCAACCTTGGCACGGTTGCCGAGTTTGACGCAGCACTTGCTTAAAATTAATTTTTCCCGAGGGGGGGAATAGAAAAGGGTTAGCCTCCCATCTGCGTAGCGGGTGGGAGGCTTTTCTTTGTTTGACCATTCCGCTGTTACCTAATACATTATCTGACATGAGTATCTCGCCACTAATCTTCAACGGTAACGGTACTCCCGGTGCCGTAAGTACCGATGACACAAACAAAGTTTCCTTAAGGAAGCTCACGACTGCGCCCCTGACGCATGACGATCTGGACGACAACTTTCAGTCCATATCAGAGAAGATCAACGATCTGGTCGGCGCGGTAGTACCGCTATTCTCGAACTGGGACACTTCTAATCCAACCAGTCCAACCCAGCAGTTGACCCTCCAAGGGTACCCGGCGTTGAAGGTATTGAGTAACGACGGACTCTCGAAATATCAATTCTACCCTCACGATAACGGATATTTATATATCAACGACGAAACCCAAACGAGGATAGTCATCTCCGACGTCGGATTCGTCGGAATCGGGACTGGAACGCCGGGTAATCCCCTTGAGGTACAAACTGTTGGCGCGAAATACGGTTTGTCGGTTTGTGATAGCGCCAATCAGCTAGGAGGCTTGTACGTGAGCGACAACTCCGGGTCTGGTGGATTGGATTTGTATTTAAAGGATCGGACAGCCGGGACTACAAAGTCCTTAATAGCATCGACTCCGAACCTTGATAGTTATTTCAACAACGGTGGCAACGTCGGAATCGGGACTGATGACCCAGAATGCCAATTAGACTCTACTGGGACGATCAGAGCCATAACGGGCGCCCAAGTCGCGCCGTCGCATGGCGAGGGTCTGGAGATGTTTCACAACGGCGTACGGGGATATCTTATTCCCTATGATCGAGATACTAGCACATACGGCGATGTTCAATTAGGCACGGCTCTGCATGTGAAAGGTGACCACAAATCAACGGTTTTCCTTGGAGCGACAGGATCACCCGAGCACAAATCTGGTGGTCTTAAGATCGGTGAAGACTGGGATGCGGCGGATTCAGATGTGAACGGTCCAATCGCCAAGCTGGTCGTTCAAGGCCGCCCGGACTACTGGAATTCGGCCCAGATTGAAAACACCTCCACCACCGGAACGGGCATCACGTTGTTTAATGAAGACTCAGGGGTCAAGTGGAGCCTAATATCGCAAGGCTCAATTGGAGGTGCCGGTGAGAATAACTTAGGGTTTCACTTGACAGGCGCTGGCTCTTCGACAGGCGTTCCGGGCTACAAGATGTCCTTGACCGAGGACGGCCATCTCAGTTGCGGGACTGATGCAAACGGTAATCAAGCCGTAACCTTACAACCCGGTTACGCAACGAACTCTTATTCCAAGGTTTTTGCCTCCAGCTACCTGAACCTTTCCCTTGGCAGCGGATCAGGCGCCGAGCCAAGAATATATTTGCGTGGAACCGGCACGGGCGTGACCACAGCAGGCGACATATACATGGCATCTGCCCAAGCTGCCAATTGCTTGGTTATCCAAGGCACTACCGGCAACGTCGGAATCGGGACTAATCAACCAAGCGCTAGGTTGTCGGTCCTAAGCAGTGACCCCGGCACGAATTCTGCCATAATAGAAAACGACCATTCCGAAGGCTACGGTCTGAAGACGATTGGCGGAGGCAACACCACTACTCGTTATCTTGCTGATTTTAGAGATAAAGATGGGGTATCGGGTTTAAAAATAGACGGCGACCGCAACGTCGACATCGGCGGCAATCTCGACGTAGGCGGTATAATTTCAGGCGACGCCTCGGGCTTGACGAACCTTCCTTCATCAGCCGCGTCGTCGGGCATCTTCACGAATCAACTGTCCCCGCTTGGCGGCGCCCAGCAAAGTCCTCCCGTACCGGGGGCAGATACTGTAACGCTAAGCGCCCCTGATCCAACTTTACGATTTAGTGACTCCACAAACACAGGGGACATGACACTTTACTGGCAGGCAGCCGCCTCCGCCTCCACCCTGACCGCGATTGGTGGAAGCGGTAAGGGAGGTTTATATTTCTACAGAAATGCCGATCCGCAAGTTTTTCCCCGCGATGTCAATATGATGATTGATCTAGACGGCAAAGTCGGAATCGGGACTGATAATCCAACGCACAGTCTTACCATTGGGGATGGCACTAGCAATGAGTGGATAAAAATAGACGGCGAAGAGGGCCATTTCTCCGTTGGTACGGGTAGCATTTCCAACGGCAAAAAATACTTTTCTTTATACGATAGCGAAAGCAACAATCATAGACTTACGATTAGTGAGGAAGGCAACGTCGGAATCGGGACTGTTACGCCCGTCGCGCCGTTGGAAATCAAAGGCCCAGATGGCCCTGTAACAACATCGAATGACGCTATTGTCATCCGTGCCGCCTCCACCGCTCACATTTTAACGATGGGCACCGACTCTTCGACCGGAACATCATGGATTCGTCCGGTCCAAGAGAATGTTGGCAATAATAAATTACTACTGGATGCCACTGAGGTGGGAATCTCATCTTCTGAAACAACAGGACTGCTGTTAGTAAATCCGGATTCTGCCGCCACAAACGATAGCAATGATCCACCTGCAATTTTATTTCAGGCAAGCGGATGGGACACCAATGCAGGGTCTGAAGGATATCGGGCTAGAATCCGAGTCAAAGGAGGCTACTCAGGCGCGCCTAATCGTGGTAATACACACCCTGTAATGCACTTCGATCTGGAAACGAATGAGGACAATCCTGATGACGCCCTGAGTACCAAGATGGTAATCAATGCTGACGGCAATGTCGGAATCGGGACTGATTTAGATGATATAGATTCAGACTTTGGTTTATCTATACATAATAGAGCCGGGATACTTGTAAGAAACATCCAAGGGGCACTTAATAGTCAAACGAATATAATTCGCGGCTCAATTTCAGATCGCTATGACCAAGATGATTGGGGTGTTGGAATAAATCAAGTAGTAGAAAACAACAGTAATGGATTCGGAATGGCATTTTGGACACGCAATGCTTACAACGGATCATATTCGGAAAAGGTTCGTATTGATAAGGATGGCCAGGTCGGAATCGGGACTGATAATCCTGCATCATTTTTGCATGTCGCTGGTGGCGCTTCAAATAATCAAGCATTATTTGAAAGTACAGACGGTACAAGTTCCATACAGTTTAAAGACCCGGCTGGTACTGCAGAATTTGGTAATAAGGGTGATGATGCTGTTATCATGCCGGCAGGGGTCGAAAAAATGCGAATAAAAGCCAATGGCAACGTCGGCATCGGGACTGATGAGCCAAATGCAAAACTCTGCGTTCATTCAGAAACCACAACGGCATATGGAGGCTCAGTGCAGGACCTCAATAATCGGATTAACCTTCGCAATGAAGTGAGTACTGACGGCTTGCATCAAAACGTAGGAATATCGTTTGAACTTAAAACAACAGGAAACGGTTTCTCAAGATATTCATGGATTGGCTCGGTTCAGGATCAAGCAAACGCACGATATAGTTCTTTGGTATTTGGTACAGACGAAGGAACAAGCGCACAACCTAATCGTCTAGAAAAAATGCGTATCACCTATGACGGCAAAGTCGGAATCGGGACTGATTCGCCGAGCAGAACTCTTACGACTGCTGGTAATTTTCGTTTGGAAAAAACAGCAGCCGATGGAAGTCATGATGCATTAGATGTCAACGTTGGGGGAGGTGCAGACCATCCCGAACTTAACATATATGATAAGGAAGGAGATGCGGGCGTATTCATAGTTACCGCGACCACGGTGAGCAATTTAACCGAACCGCGCGTCGGAATCGGGAAAACATCGCCATCGGTCGCACTTGATATTGATGGTGATGTCGCCATCGATGGGAATCTCGCGACCACCAACATAGCGGATGTAGAAGATTCCATCCTAACAAACATGGTCGAAACAAACGGCAAGGTCACTTTCGGCGGCACTGCGGTAAACAGCATCGACTTCACCATAAACGGAACGACTCTGGAAATCACAACATCCTAACAAGCCATGACAGACATTAGCTTTTTTGACGGGCTGTCGGGCGCTAGTGGTGCTCCGACCGAAGTAAAGTTCAACGGTACGGACATAACTGAAATAAAGATCAGAGAAGGCGCCGGGGCGTTTACTACCGCATGGACATCCGTGCCTCCCGCCCCTACTCCCTCCACTTCTTACAATTATTTATCCGATGCCACCGACGGCTCGGGCAATCCTCAACCGCACTTCATTCCCGACTTCAGTACGCCGACGGCAACGATTTACGTGCCATCCCAGTATGCTTCCGATGTCTATTCGGATTCTTCGAGTAGTGTGGGGTATAAAAAGCAATTCGGGTGTGGCGGGACTGCGATTGACGGAGACGTCTGTGCAGTCATCGCGAAAATGGGCGGCAGTAATCCTGTAGGGGATTATCCCGAATACGGGATGGTGTTTATTTACGAACGCAGTCAGTTTGGATGGAGTTTTTCGGCATCATTCGGCGGAATTCCCGGCAATGCCAATACCGACCAATGGAATCACATGGGAGGCTACGAAAGCTCTACCGGATCAGCAATTGCCGTTCATAACGGCAGAGTGTTTGTGTCGGCGGGTAGTTTCAGTAAGTCCGTTTATATTTTCTCTAAGGACGCCGGTACTTGGTCGCTGGAGGCTAGGGTAACAGGTTCCTCTTCAGGCATAGAACAAAGCAGCAACTACAGTGATGACATCTCGCTGTCAGTTCATGGCGGTATAATTGCAATGGGGTTACCCCACGCCCGTGGCGACATCGCTCACACCGGCACCAGTAATCATTCGGGCATTGTCGCTGTGTACGTTGCCCCCAGTAAAGACGAGTGGGTAACCGGCACCCGTGGACAAACTGTTCCTTGGACATACTGGATGAGTCAGGGTGCGTATGCGGAGGACGACAACGACAGCTACCACCATATGAACATGGGATTTTCGGTAGCCGTGCATGACGGTCGGGCAAGTGGAGGTAAAAGCGTGATTGTCGGCGGGGTGGCCAAAACCGTAGCGGTTAAAAATTCTCATTATTATTGGATTAGCAATTCCAGCCATCAACATGCCTACGGTGCCAGTTTCAATTCCAGTTCAGGAATTGTAGACCCCGACGGAGTCGTATCGGTGCCAACAACCAATTCAACGACGCTCGACGCATACTGGGCGGAAACCCAAGCATCTTTGTGTGGTTGGGGTAACGACATAACCTTTCTCGCCTCCACCGGGGCTGACAGCGCGAATGCCGCAACGGAGCGCCTCTACCAGTTAGACGACGCCGGGGGTTCTTGGGATTTTAGTTTCATGCAATATATCAACGCCTATTGGGGGGGGATAAATGAAAATATGAATGAAGATCACCCCGGTAGACGTGGTCATGCCACCATTCTAGCGGATCGACTAATCGTTGCCGGGGGGCGGTATGACTGGCATCCCGTAAGGAGCGTGTTTATGCGTGAGCAGACTGGCGCAGGGGGCGCAAGTCAGAACATTGTTCAGGGCGATTACTTCATCGACGCTTTCAATGGGGGACTCCCTGACCTCAATCCGTCAGGGGGGTCTGTGTCTGGCGGCGGAGTCACTTCCCCGGACTCGCAAAATGCAGATTTCGAGGGGTACGTAAACTTTCACGGCGATCTTTCGTCCTACTGGACAGCAAACCAATCGTCCCTTGAGGCGACTCATGGGAATAAGCGCGGATGGGGCGAAGCGCATTGGTATACAGCTGGCATAAAAGAGGGAAGGGAAATGAAGTACCAATTCACAACCTATGATTACGATGATGGAGTGAAAATATATGAAGGATAAGCCAGAGGAAGAATTGTCCGAAGAGGAGCACAAGGAGCGTGTTCAAAAGTCCCGAGCCAAAAGACAGGCGAGGAAGGACAGGGCGGAAGCCGAGAGACAAGCTCACTCCCATTTAGAGAAAAACCTAAAGGCGGACGAGTCCCAGCCGCAGGCAACCCCCGCGCCCAATAGGAAGCCTTGGGCAAACACCACCAAGGCGAAGTGGGGAGAAATCCTGAAGTCCTCAGAAGCCGAGGAGCACTTGGCGAAAAACCTTTTGAGCAACGAGGAGTCCGACGCCGAGGAAAAGGCAAGGGTTCACTTGGCTAAAAACCTGAAGGCCAATGAGCTATGAATGGAAGTTCGCGCCGCATGTCGAGGAGGACGCCGGCAATTCAGTCTTTGTCAGCAACTTCAACCTGCACGGCGAGGTCAATAAGGTTCCGTACAAGGACGGCAAACCGCTTTACGACGATCCGGAGTTTGCCACAGCGGCAAAAAAGTGGATACGGGAAAATCATCCCGGCTATCCCGTGGATGAGCGTTACGGGTGGTGGAGCTACAAGAGGTGGTGGAAGGAGGGGGCGTCAGTCCGCGCACTTCTCACGCCTTTCGCCAAGGCATGGATTGAGGCAAGAGAGGTTGAGCCGCGCCGGAGTGGTCAAGTTGCCGTGGATGAACTTGATGAATTGCTCAAGAATATTGAGGGACTTAAGTATGCAACCGTCAACAAGTTCAGTAGCTGGGATGCCCGCACCCCCATTTGGAACGGTGGTCATCTGTTTTCCAGTCAAGAATTCAAGGACTTCATGGACACGGGAAACCGGTGGAAGGGTTTGTTCGGCGGTCGCGCACCTACCACAGAGCACCACCAATGGTACGGCAGCAAAGGCAGGGAAACAGTCGCTCGGATGCATGCAAACGTCGAGGACTTCTTCAAAAAGAAAATCGACGACCTTAAAGCCAGTCTTAAGCCAGAAATGAACTACGGAGACATAGTCGCATCGGAGGGTAAGCGCTATATCGTTGGGGAAAACGACGAGCTTATTCCTACTTCCGACAATATCGCGGGCAACGCCGAGGACGGCTATGAATATGTCGGGTACCAATTCTATCCGACGAAAGGAAGCGACGATAGCGAGTTTGCGCTTGGATATACGGCGGGCACTGGAACGAGCATGGATCTGGACGTTGCCCCCGAGGAAATCATGCAGCTTGATCTACTGGAAGCGGACCTCTTGGGGGATGGTAGTACACTAATGACGGACTTTGCGGGTGGCTTTTGGACGGAGGAATACCTTTCCAAAAGATTTCAGGACACCGCAAAGTTTTCCACAACCAAAGCGTCATTCGATCCTCGGGCCGAGCCGGGATACTCTGGCGGTCCTCACCGTGTTCAGTTGGAAATCGAAATGTTAGTCCCTACTGGATGGATTGGCGTTGTCCCGACTGCAGACGCCGAAGCAGTTACTAGAGGAGCTTTCACCGACGAGGGCACGGGTGCGCTAGTCACAAACGACAAAGACACGCAGTTTTACTCATACAAACGGGGGGTGAATGCCAACGGCGACTTCTCGACGGGCGCCACGCTTGTTAATTTGACGAACTCGGATAAATTCTCAGCACATGGCGACGACGCCTCGGGTTACTCGCTCAAGTGGGATGGTGAGTATGCCGAAACTGACTCGGGGAGGATTTCTGACTCTGAAGGTTTTCTGGGAGAATCGCTCATGAGTCGCATTCGGGCTGACCAAAATGGATTTGTCGTCAATCATGAGGGAAGCTGGGCGTACGACACAGGCGATGGCTGGATGTATGATACGGCCGGAGGCTTGGGTTGGTATTACAAAGGTGAAGACGACAATTGGATTTTCGCCACCGACAGCAGAGGTGACGCCAAGGGAAACTGGTTGTACTGGGATAACATGCCTGACCATCCCGGCGAAGTTGCTTATTATGCAAATGGATCCAATGAGTGGATGTTCAACCGCGACGGCACTTGGATTACCCCGGAGGGCGCAACGACGACCCTTGAGGCGTCAAGCATGGCAAAGCCTACGGAGAATCCCGACTTAGACATTCAAAAGGAGTTGACGGACGCGGAGTGGTTGGCCAGAGGCAACAAGCTTCCCGACGGATGGGTCGACGCCAACAAAGACGGCTATGACGACAATACCCTCTTGAATAGGGATGGGTCGCAGTCGCTTTTCAAAGAAGGCGGACCCGACGCCGACACCGACAAGTCGCCCAAGAAGTGGGAGAAACACCCGGTACTTGGCGATGTTTGGTATCAAGATAAGGCATCACCCGACGAGGAAAACTGGATGTACGTCGCCGACACGGGTCGCTGGATGTACGATGCCCCACCGGGCGAGATGGAAGGCTGGGTTTACGATGATGAGACTTCCCGATGGATGTTTCCGGCCGAGCGTGATGGCGAAATCTGGTACATGGTCGAGGACAGTCCTTATAACCGGACCGAAGACGCCGATGGCAAGACTATTCCGAAAGGACCATGGGTGCATTCCTCTCAAATGAGCAAACCCATTGGAGAATGGGAAGTATCCTACCCAGAAGAAAAAGATGAAGTTGATCCGAATTTCGAGCAAACCAACGGTGTTGACCCGAGACTTCTAAACTACTCGGACGAGCACGGCAATACCTACAAGGGAGTGTATGCCGAGGACGCCGCTTACGACAAGGCGATAGAATTTGCCAATGAGCGAAAATTCCAAGACGGTCTTCCGTGGGACAGAAAAGTGATGTCCGACGTCTGGGACGGAATCTTCAAGACCTCTGATGAGAATCCCGGAAGCAATCCATTTAGATTCCTCGATGATTATTTCGGTGACAAGGACTCCGATGCCTACCGACTTTTTGATAAAGCGTGGAACGAGGAGACGAAACGAGAGGCGGTCGAGCGTCAAGCCTCCGACGTAATTGGTGGCGCGATCGACGCCGGTGCTCCAATGCCGACGAATCCGCTCGGAACCGTAATGGAGCAAGTCGGGCAATACCTCGAAAAGCCGTACATCAAGGATGAAAACGGGAATGTCATCCCGAACCCGAAGTACGAAAAAGCAAAGGATCACAGCATTTTCTTTGAGCATGAAGGCGAAGCCAAGACGTGGTCGCCGAACTGGCTTTTTCCCTTCGACATGAAGACGCAAGAGGCGGGCATTCGTGCCAGCCTGAAGGACAAGGCGGACGAGAGAAACGCCATGTACAGGGACAAGATTCCCGCGCAGATCAAGGATGAGGCAGGTAATCTTATTGCCAATCCCGATGCGGGTACGAATGGCGAATATGCGGGCATGACCCAAGTGGAGAAGCGTCTGGCAATCCAAAGAGCATACGCCGAAAAGCACGGGCTGGTAAACGATGACCCGGCACACGACCTTCTTACCGGCGAAATCAACAATTCAGTAAACTACCTTTACGGTGGTGACGAGGACGAGGGAAGCTACGCAAATCTGAACAAGAATTGGCTGGACGCCAGACAGTACTACTCGGACCAAATTGGCGAACTTGAGGGTCTTTCAAACCTGGACAAGATGAACAAGACCAGTGCTTATCTGGAAGCGCTTGGGGATACGTCCGATGTCGCCAAGGCTCGCTCAAGAATGCAGGAGGAGATGGGCCGAGCGCGTATATTCGGGGGCAAGGTAAATAAATCCGATTACTTCGACTCCTACTTAAGCAACCCCAACGAGCCACGTTCCAGAGTGTTCACAGATGACCTGCCGACCGACGCACCGAACGGTACGCTGTTCGAGAAGGATGCCGCCGGGAAGCTCACTACCACACCGCGGTATGGAGGCGACCCGAATGCTACGACCGAGAGTGAACTTACAGGCGGTCTAGTTAGTCCCGATACGACCCTTATTGGTAAAAGGTTGGCGGCATGGAAGAAAAAGCAGCAAGAGAAGACGGGCATGCCTAGCAACAACCCATACCTAGAGACTGGCACTTGGTCGACCGGAAAGTACGTAAAGCCATGAATTTAAACGATAATCTATTTTCAAGTAAGTCTGATCGAGATAAGTTCGTTCAGTCCTCCGGGGGTATGGGCAACAAGCTCATGACCGATTCGATCAACAGCGCATTCGACGCATCGGACAAGGCGGGACAAGGCTTCTTCAGTGACTTTTTTGCTAACGACAACAATGACAAAACCAGTCCTGATTGGAACTTATTCAATGAGGGTTACAACGCCGCCAAGACAACAGCTTGGGACGACTGGTGGGATGGTGACGATACGGCATCCCAACTTGATTTTTCAAAAGCCGCTCCATCGTGGGGCGAATGGGGCAACTGGTCTACCCAGCTCGGCGATAATGCGCGCAATAATTTGAATGCTTACACCTCACAGGTGGGTGTGGACGCAGATGGCAACATTAACTATCTCCCCCCGTGGATGAACGCCGAGGCGGGACTTCATGAGGCCATTGCGGATTCCGGCGAAGAGGCGGACATGCGATTAGGAGCCGCCTCAGATAAGTATAATGCCGACTGGAACTCCATTAATACCCATGCCGCCGGCATGGAATCCGCTCTTGATCCATATAAGACCTCGGTCACCACCGCTCTTGGCACTCGGGAAACCGATCTTGAGGGTGCGCTAGACCCATATAAGACCTCGATCAGCTCGGCCCTTGGTGCTCGGGCGACCGATCTTAAGAGCGCGCTAGACCCATACGGCTCGGCAATGACCTCGGCATCGGAAAGGCTAAGGCAGACCCAACTCGACAACGCGGCGTCCAAGTATCAGGCGATTCGCGACGTGCTTCATGGTGATACTCTTGCGGGTCAACGCTCGACGGAACGGGGTACGACCGGCTCCACCAATCGACTTCTTCTCGGTGCTCGCGCTAAAGCCGCGCAGGATCGCTCGGCAATCGAGGAGGCGGCGAATATTGGGCACGCTCAACGCGAGTATTCGCTGGAGGGTCAGTTAGCCGCTACCTTAAAAGAAATTGAGGATCAGGCTACAGCGGGTGAGTACACGCTAGAGGGTGAGATAGCCTCTGCCAAAAAATCCATCACGGACCAGACGACAGCGGACACCTACTCATTAGAGAATCAAATAGCCTCTGCCAAAAAAGCCATTAGTGACGAAAAAGTGCAAAAGCGCCTTGTTATTGAGCAGACGCTATCGGAAGACCGCGAAGCCATCATAACTGATTTTGCCGCCGTGCTCGGAATAACCCGAGAGGAGACTGCGGGCATGGTGGAGCTTACTGATGAAGTCGCCTTGCAATTGGCTGAGAAGCACAATATGAACATTGCTACCATCAAGGAGGCTCGCCTTGCCATGCTTGGTCAATTGGCGGAAACAGCGAAGCTTGGTGGTGCGCAATTTGATGAATATATCAATGATTTATTCCGCCAGCTTGACCAACTCAGCCAAGAAGACGCACTAACCAAGGCAGAGCAAGAGGCAAGGATGCAAAACCTTCCGTATCTGCAGTCAGCGATCAAGGAAGTTTTGTCGGCGAATCCTGAGTTGGCGCAGAACCAAGCCGATATTAACGCGCTTGGAAAATTCATCACCGACTACTTTAACATATCCGGAGGCACCCCAGCTGTAAACTTTGCGGCGCAACCAATCGCCAAAACCATGTCCGCTCTTGAGGCAACGCTACCCTCGTCCGATCTTGAAGATGGCGGCGTTAGGGAAAGTGGAGATATTTTATCGAAGCTTCTCCCGACGCTAAACACAAACATTGAGAAAGCGGTGCAGGAAGCCAACAGCGGCGGTACGGTAACTCCTACCGACTCAAAAGAAATCGTCAATAATATGTGCTGGGTGGCTAGGGAGGTCTATGGGGAGTACAATCCAAGATGGTTACTATTCCGCAGATGGCTGCTAGGGTCATCGCCGGAATGGTTCCGCAACTTGTACATCAGCAAAGGCAGGGTCTTCGCCAACTGGCTGTCTAGCAACACTTGGTTGAAGCCGTTTGTCCGTCGCTGGATGGATGGTCGCATCCGATCACAGTCATGAGAGAAATACCGGGAATAATAAAAGCGGCTCCGCCTGCAGCGCTGCGGCCAATACCATCCTCATCACCTTCACCTTCGGAGATGACTCCCAAGGTGCGCCCACCTTCCGCGCAACAGCCTGTACAGACTCTTCAAAACCGCGGTGACCGCGTAGCATCAGAGCTAATCCGCCCTAACATTCTCAATGCCACATCCGATGCGCGTAGAAATAACTACCAGATAGGACAGGAGGAGCGAGCAGAGCAGACGCGGATACGCCAAGAGGGACGCCTAGAGGATATTAAAATCCGCCAAGAAGGCAGGACGGAAGAGTCTCAAGTCCGCCAAGAAGACAGAGCGGAGGAGCGGGGAGGTCGACAGGACGAGGCGCGGGCTGTACTTGAGCGTGAATTGGCAGAGTTCAACAGTGCGATTAAGAAGGACTACGCCGAGTGGGGACATAAGAATTTAGGTGGTGAGCAAAAGATGGATCTTCTGAATCGCGAGGCAGATGCAATGAACGTGCGTCTCGCGCTGGAGGCATCTCGCATTCGATCCAGTCTCCTGAACGCAGAGATTGAAATCATGAGCAAGGTGGAGCTTGGCGAAAAATCCAAACAGCTCGGCACCTTTATAACCGGAGCAAGGGACACAATTCGAGCCTCGAAAGTTCAAGAGACTTTCAATGCAGCTTTCCCCGGTGACGACGACCACGATGAAAAGACCGAGTGGGTCGATGAA
>Ga0315333_10000051_pt1 | contig 33123 bp, 30 predicted proteins | sample M120034915metaG_FD_204521 | JGI IMG/M metagenome (GOLD analysis project Ga0315333, IMG submission 204521) | Ammonia-oxidizing marine archaeal communities from Monterey Bay, California, United States - M1 200m 34915 | ecosystem: Environmental > Aquatic > Marine > Intertidal zone | place: USA...
AAATCCCCATGCGTTCTTAGTGGTTGAAAGTATCGACCTATCTGGCAATACCGTGGAATGGACATTCGAAGGGCATTCAATAGCTGGCTTAATGCGCAATGGCTGGTCGCGCAATGCTTTTGATATAGGTGAACGAGTCGTCGTCGTTGCTAGGCCCAATCGAGATGCAGAAAGGCTTTTTGGTCTGCTCAGTCATGTAACCCGAACCGATGGCGAAACACTTTATGCATTTTCCCGACCTCCGGAATCCGCTTTGCCGCCGCGGAGACCAGTTGCTCCATCGACTGACTTTTCTGGAACCTGGCGACCTATACTTGATATGCGACAAACCTTGGTAGGAGGCTTCGAGCCTCCCTCTGATTGGCCATACACAGAAAAAGGGTTGGCAGAAATAACGCAATTTGACATCAATGATGACCCTGGGCTGGATTGCGAGGCCTACCCTATGCCGCGAATAACTCGTTATCCCTATAATCAGCGTTGGGAAGCCTCTGGCGATGGGATCACAATAACTCATGAACAGGCCGATACTGTCAGAAATTTAAACCTTGCAATAGGAGCAACTCTGCCAGCGAGCCATGTTCCAGATAAGAACGGTTACTCTATCGCACGGTTCGAGGAAGATGGGACATTGGTCGTCACGACAGCTGGATTTGCAGAGACTAAATGGGGTAGTGAAAGGGGTGTCAGCTCCAGTGATCAAAAAATAGTAGTGGAAAGCTATCGACTCATTGAAGATGGCTATGGCTTGGAGTTAAGTTACAGTATTACTGACCCTGAATATCTTAAGGAATCGGTCGAGCTTAAGAGAAACTTCAGACTTATTTCTGCTTATGAGTTCACCGACGAACCCTGTGATAAGCTCACTGCCCGCAGACATTTGCAATTCGATTAACAGTTTGCTTACAAGAACCGAGGAGAGGCCTAGAAGGCCCCGATAGGCCGAATTCGTTTCAGAAAGACACCTATTTATGTTCTTTATAATTAGTAAAGTGGTTAGGCAATCTTGCGGTTTAACCAGTCTATGATGACTCGATTGACTTCTTCAGGCTGCTCTTGTTGGGTCCAGTGACCGCTATCCAAAACCGTGTGCTTCTCCAGGTCACTGATGAAATCTTCCATTCCGTTAGCGCTGGAAGGTGGCAAGATCACATCATTCTCTGCGCCAATGTATAAGCTAGGCACTTCAATTCGGGACTCAGCACCAGCCATTACGTTACCAATTCGCCCGGCAGCCCGATACCAATTCAGACCCTTGGTAAATCCAGTTGCTGTGTATGTGTCCGTAAAATATTCCATGACATCATCGGACATAAATGGTTCTCCTGGCGGATTATCTCGTTGCAACATTGCTAGCAAGTCCATACGTCGTTCGTCAGAGTCTTCTGGCAATCGAGCAAAATCTTCAGTGTTCCAAATGCCTCCACGTGAGAGCATAAAATCAAAGGCTTTGCGTACATTGGTTTCTAGAATTGATTCGGCATAGCCGGGTTGCTGGAACGTTGCAAAATAGTAACGCGGGCTCATTATTATCAATGAGGGTTCGCTGCCTTCTACCGGCGGAAGACTTGATGGTCTGCTTGCTGCAGTATTTAACCCTATTACACCAAGACAACGGTCCGGGTGCAGCATAGGCATAGCCCAAACTACAGCGCCACCCCAATCATGCCCACAGAAAACGGCTTTTTCGATACCTTTAGCATCCATCATGCCGACTAGGTCATCACAGAATATGCCCAGATCATATTGCATCGGGTCTTCAGGGCCTCCAGTTAGGCCGAATCCACGTTGGTCGGGCGCAATAGCATGGTAGCCAGCTTCCGCAACAGCATCGATTTGATCGCGCCAACTAAAAGCGAGTTCGGGCCAGCCGTGACAAAAAACTATGGCAGGGCCTGTGCCCCTTTCATACACCGCCATGTTAATGCCGTTAGTCTCGACAAAGTTTGGTACGGGCATCATGGGTGCCGGGCGAACTTCGTTACTAGCTCCATGGCTGTGCATAGAGAGCGTGGTAGTGCCGAGTCCGGCTAGAACACTTTTTTGCATAAATTTTCTTCTTGTAAATGGCATAGGGCACCCGTTTTTCAGTAATATCCGGATGATTGTACCCATTCGATAATGAAATCAAACTAATTCGAGCCAATTAATTTGGAAAGTATTCATCTGGGTAAGCTATATTTTTGCGTTTTAGCTCTTTATTCTATTACTGTCATTACCAATAATAAGAAAAAAGGTGGCAAAACATGACTAAAGCAGATGCTAGTGAGAAGCGAAATCTAAAATTCTGGTTTGCGGCGAGCGCAATTGGTCTAGTTAGTGTTGCGTTTGCAGGGTTTATGATTTTTTCCAGTGTGTGCCCTTGTGCAGTAATACCCGGGGGCATGTTGTTTGGAGAATCGGTTGAAACACGGATTTCTAATTGGAACAGTACAACGGCAAATCAAGAAAACCTTTGTCAGCTTCAGATTTGGGCTGGCATACGCCCTCATTCGATTAATCTTAACTGTATGGCTACGCCGGAAGGTGAATTGTTTCTTAGTTGCTCTGTCTGTGATCGTAAATATTGGGCAGCAAGAGTAGAGGCCAATGAAGAAGCAGTATTGCGGCTAGGTGACCAATTGTATTCTGTGCATATTAATCGAGAAACAGATCCGGCAACGATGGACAGAGCATTTCGTGCACGTGTAAATAAATTGCAACATACTGATCTGGAGACTATGGTTACCCCGCGCCCTTCGCTCGATCAAGAACGGTTTGATCATTGGTGGACCTTTCGAGTGACTTCGCGTACTTAAAATCCACCAAGAAAATTGGTTAACGAGTAGGCTTTGCATTACTGTCTAAACTTAAGCTCTGCAAAAAAACAAAAACAAACAATCATTTCTACCCTGATTGGGAGATGCTCTTATTGTTTGTTTGTGTTCGCATTTGTATTTTTTTCAAGCTCGGAAGAATCTTTCGCTCAGGAAGAAAAAGTTGAAGAGATCACTGTAAATGCTACTCGTAGTCGTCGCAGTTTTGAGGAGCAACCCACTCGTGTAGAAGTTTTGGGTGGTGAAGAAATAAACGAAAAGGCTAATATGAAGCCGGGTGACATTCGTATGTTGCTGAATGAAAGCACAGGCATCTATGTGCAGCAGACCTCAGCAACTAGTTTTAATTCTAGCATTCGAATTCAAGGCCTGGCTGGGAAATATACTCAGATTTTACGTGATGGCATGCCGTTGTATGGGGGCTATTCTGGAGGATTAAGCCTACTACAAATCGCGCCGCTGGATTTGCAGCAAGTTGAAGTTATTAAAGGGTCAAATTCTACGCTTTATGGCGCAGGAGCGATTGCTGGCCTGGTCAATTTGGTAACCAGGCGGCCTGCTCGTGAACCTGAAAATTCTTTACTATTGAATGGCACCACTTCTAGTGGGATTGATGCCAGCGGATTTTTTTCGCGGGGAAAAGATACTATCGGATCAACTCTTTTCGTCTCATACAACACCAGCGATGCCTATGACCCTGCGGATAACGGCCTAAGTGCTATTCCAGAATTTGAGCGTTGGACATTCAGCCCCAGAATTTTTATCGAAGGAGAAAACAGCGAACTTACATTCGGGGTAAGTGCAGTAATGGAGGATCGCCTTGGCGGCGATATGAATTACATCAAGGGCAATAAAGTGATGCCCGCTTATTTTGAGAAAAGTGAAACCGCGCGCTATTCAAGCCAGTTTGAATATAATTATCTGTATGAGTCGGACAATGAATTAGTTATTCGAAATAGTGTTAATCGTTTTAAACGTAAACTTGCTGTACCAAATTTCCAATTTTCTGGAACTCAAGTATCAACTTTTAGTGAGGCGCATCTTTTGGGCGCGACTAATACCGCAGACTGGGTATTAGGAATAAATTTTTTAACAGAAGATTTTGAACAAGACAATGCTGTGTTTGACTTTGAACATGATTTTGATAGCCATACTGCTGGTGTTTTTGTTCAAGGAACCTTGCCCCTTTCTGAGAATTGGTTATTGGAGAGCGGCTTAAGAATAGATCATACCTCTGATTATGGGAGTTTTTTGCTGCCGAGAATTTCATTGCTTTACAATGTATCTGAAGAAACCACACTGCGTATTGGTGGCGGGCTAGGCTATAAAGAGCCATCACTCTTTACTGAAGAATCTGAAGCGCAACAGTTCATTAATATTCTTCCCCTTAATGAAGACTTGCTTGACGCTGAGCAGTCAGCAGGTCTGAATATTGATATTAATAGGTCTTTCGATTTTGTTAGTGGAATCTCACTTAATCTAAACATGTTGGTGTTCTATACGCGAGTCGATGACCCCCTGCATTTAGTCCGCCAGACAGGGAATCAATTTGTATATAGCCAGCCTACGGAATATCTGGATACTAAAGGCACAGAAATAAATGCAGCATGGTATTGGAATGATTTTAAACTGTTCTTGGGCTACACCTACACTGACGTTGAAGAGCATGGACCGCTCGGGGTTGGTGAAAGTCCGTTAATCCCAGAAGACCGTGTTAACACGGTTTTTGTTTATGAGCGAGAAGACGATGTTCGTATAGGTTTGGAAGCCTATTACTTTGGACAGCAAGTACTTAATAATGGCAAGAAGAGCAGAGATTACTGGATTTTTGGACTGATGATGGAAAAAATTTTTAAAGACTATTCATTGTTTCTCAATTTCGAAAATTTTTCAGATACACGCCAAACACGTTATGAAACTATCTATGCAGGCAGCCTGGCTAATCCTTTGTTTAATGATATCTATGCGCCACTTGATGGTTTTGTCATCAATGGCGGAATTAAGCTAAGTTTCTAGAGCTACGTAATTTTTGGAAAACAATCAAAGTAAAACGCAAGACGTGCAATGAAAAATCAGAAGAGCTAATCGATGGGAGGTAATAATTGCGACTTTAATGCCGCTAGTTGTCGATAAATATATCCAGCGGTAACAACGCAGTAACGCCTACGTTAGGTGCATCTACCAACTGACTAATACGCAAATCAACTGCAACACTGGCTATGATATAGGCTTGGTTCCGGTTGTAACCATAGGTAGTCATGATGTAATTGATGATGCCATCTATGGCATTTCTTGCGGCGAGGTTTATATCATTCGACAAGTTACTTAGACCGGCTACGACATCTGAATTAAGGTACTGCATGTCAGGTGGTACTTCTCCACTATTTTTCACCGGAATACCGGTTACAGCGTAGAACCGTCGAGAAGGAATGTCGAGCAGTTGAGAGGGTCCTTCGTAGTGAGGCCCCCTCGAAAGGTCTGGCCCATCTTTTATGATCTCAGTTGTGGCCCAAACATTGGCAGACATTTCTATAGCTGTTCCAGATACCTCACCGTCACCTTGGGCAAAATGTAGATCGCCGATTGCGAGCCCACAGCCAGCTACATAGCAGGGCAGATAAATTGATACTCCTGCTTGCAGATAACGAATATCCATATTGCCACCATGCTCCCGCGGTGGAATGGTCCGCAGACATTCACTTCGAGCAGTTCCATTTGGGCCACAAAGAGCGCTAGGTGAAGCACCGTCTGGGAAGGGCAAAGAAACACTACCCCCAGCATCGGCTAGCTCTTGCTCCCGCTCTAACATCAATCGAAGTTGGTTAGGCCCAGGCATAGTTGAGACTACTCCAGGAAAGCTAGCGTTAGGGATGCGCACGCCGGGAATATCGTCAGTTTCAGCATAGTCGCGATTGAGGCGCCAAATGACTAGGAGTTCTCCATCAACCAAGTCTGGTATGAACCCAGAACTGCCTCCAGAGGTGTATGCATATCTGCCGGGATCAATATTTTTGAGAGTGACCTTCAGGACGTCGCCGGCTTCAGCACCCTCAATGAAAACCGGGCCAGCCATTGGGTGAACAGCGCCAAAGTTGCGATTGCTTAGTTCGTCCGGCTCAGTGGTTTGTGCTGCCACAGCTCCTAATGAATCACGGGCATCGCGTGCTCGAAATAAAATAGTCTGTCCTGGTTGTGCCCGTGCCGCCATTGGAATATCAGGATGTAACCGATTGACGCAACCAGGATCTTCAAGGCAATTTTCGCCGGTACCACCAACAGTGACAACGTTATTATCCGCCGCTGAGATAGATCCGGAATTAATCAGCCCAGTTAGAGTCAAGCAACTAGCTAGTATAGTATTTCGCGTTATATTCATAATTATTGTCTCAATTGGTTAGCCGCCTAACAAATGTTCCGGGATATTTATTCCTTTCTCTTGATAATATCTCAGCGCACCTTTATGCAAGGGCACAGGAACTCCTTTTAGCGCACTTTCAAGGCTCATAGATCTGGTTGCGCCATGAATTTCTTTAAGTACGGCGAGATTCTCCCATAATAATTTTGTTAGCTGATAAACAATTTCTTCAGGCACGTCATCTCGGGCTACAAGCACATTTGCACTTGCTGCTGTTCTAATTATTTCATCTTGGTTGGGGTAAGTGCCTGGTTCCATCTCGTAAAAGCTCCAGATTGGATATTCCCAGTTGATTTTGTCGAGTTCTTCCTGAGTTACATCCAGAATGGTTAGGCTATCCCCCAAAAGTGCGTGTGCCCTGGTAATAGCAGCCATAGGAGGCCCGCCGGGTGCATTTAACCCCACTATATTGCCATCCTGGAGTGCATCAGCGGAAGGCCCATAACCTAGATAGGCAATGGAAAGATCTTGCATGTAATCAATTCCGAGAGCGTCGAACATGTAGAATCCAGTGATTTCGGCTCCTGAATTTCTCATGCCGATAGAAACTCTTTCCCCGTTTAGTTTACCTAGATCACCAAAGGTTCCGTCAGTTACTAATTCAGATTTCAAAAGAAGATGTTCAACATTAGGCCACAACGCGGTAATGCTGCGGATATGCTCCTGGGGATTTTTTATCGGTCCTTCACCTGTGTATGCCCATGCTGCAAAAATCGAAAGCATCGCACCAAATTGGGCTTGGTTGTCCCGCAGCAGTTTGACGTTTTCCAGGGAGCCTGCCGAGCTTATCGCTGTGAGCGAAAATCCAGCTTCGTCTCTGGCAGAGGCCAAGGTGGCCAGAGCAACGCCAACAGGGTAGTAAGTGGCACTAGTGGTTCCTGTTGTGAGGATATAGGTTTGTCGCTCTCCCGCCTGGTCATTGCATGCACCAAGAGCCAGAGCAAAAATTAATAGTCGGATATAGCGAGTCACATTTATTATATATTTAGTAGACTGATCCAGCATTAACTCCTTAACTAGAGGACTGCCAAACTAATTTTGGCAACCTGATAAGAGTTCTCTATATCGTGCCATCTTGCTTAGCCCTGATGGTAATTAGAGATAGCTCGAAGTCGTCAGTATAACAGCGGGTTAATCGACTATTCATCTTTCTTCTAAGATTAAGAGTGCTTATTTGCTTCGCTGCAGAAAGCGATCGAGTTGGTCCGCAAATTTTTTCCGATCGTTTTGGTTTAATGGGGGGGGTCCCCCGGTATTTTCTCCACTTGAGCGCATGGTATCTAAGAAATCGCGCATATTCAGGCGAGCACCAATGCTGCCCTTATTAAACATCTCCCCTCTTGGGCTAAGGGCGAAGCCATCTTGTCCAAGTATTTCAGCGGCAAGCGGGATATCAGCAGTTATTACTAAATCCCCTGCGCTCATTCGTTCGACGATCTCGTCATCGGCTTTGTCGAAACCACTATGAACTTGTAGTGAAGTAATAAAGGATGAAGGCGGTGTCGGCAACGATTGGTTTGCTACAAGAGTTAATGCAACTTTTTTACGCTCGGCAGCGCGAAACAATATTTCTTTTATTGATACAGGACAGGCGTCGGCGTCTACCCAAATTTTCATAAGCAAATGTTAAGTCAGGCTGGAATCAAGTTAGCGTTATTCCAGCCTGAACAATTAGTTAATCTTCAAGTGCGCCATAAACGAGTGCGTGGAGCTCGCCGCGAATAGCACCAGTATTAGGCGTGCCCATATGTTGGGTCATGCCAACGACTACAATATCTTCGACGGGGTCGATCCAGAAACTAGTGGCAGCAGCCCCACCCCAGTAGAAACTCCCTTTCGAAGCGATATAACCAACTCCTGCTGGGTTTTCAATTGTTGCGAAACCTAATCCGAAACCCATTGCGGGCGAGAAGGTTTCATGTTGCTGCGCTGTAAGGTGATTGCTTGCCATAAACTCGACAGTTTTAGGGCCGATGATGCGTTCACCATTGAGTTCGCCGCCGTTTATCATAGCCTGCGCGAAACGCCAATAATCTGCGGCGGTGGCAACCAAGCCGATACTGCCACCTTTGTAATCATGGTCTACTGTGTAATTGTTGACCGACCAATCTTCAACTAAGACTCCGCCCGCCGGACTTCCATGCTCAGAATCGATGGGTGCGAGCTGGCCGTCATTATTCCAGTGAATCGGGGACAATCGATGAACATTATCAGAGTCCACGACATAGCCAGTGTCGTCCATTCCGAGGGGATCAAACATACGCTCTTGTAAATAATCGTCTGCCGGCATACCAGAGATAATCTCGACCAATCGCAGTGCAACGTCAGGGCCGATACTATAGCGATACATCGAGCCGGGTTGATTCATCAATGGAATTGTAGACAAAGCGGTCATCATCTCTGCCAGAGAAGTTTCTGGTCTAAAGATGCCTGTGCCAACAAAAGCTCTATCATATTCACTATTGCCAAGACCATGGGAGAATCCAGCAGTGTGGCGCAGAATATCTTGAACGGTAGGTTCTCGTTCCATCTCGACAGTTTCATTTAAGGGCCCATTGGGTGACCTTAAAACCCGCAGATTGGAAAATTCGGGGATGAACTTTGAGAGAGGGTCATTTAACTGGAACAAGCCATCTTGATACAGCATCATTAATGCGGTGGAAACAATTGGCTTTGTCATGGAATAAACCCGAAATAAGGTATCAGTATCCATGGGAATACCACGATCGACGTCTTGATAACCAACAGCACTTAGGTGGGCGATTTTACCTTTTCGAGCAACCAATGTAACTATGCCTGCAATTTCACCCCTGTCGACCCTTCCTTGAAAATAACTCTCGATCTTATCCAACTGTTCTGAAGAAAAACCAACTTCTTCTGGCGTAACCATTGGTAAACTGCTTTGTGCCGCGACAAAGGAAAAAGAAAGTGCGGTTGTAAAGCTAAAGATTATTGAAAAAATTCTTTTATTCATTTGTCTTCCTTTATTGTCCCTGATTAGAGTCTAATTATTGTCAGTAAGCTAAAGAATAGGCTTCCCGTCTAGGGTCGGCTGCCGCCGTCAGTACGCCAGTAGTGGGATCGTGATGAATCATTTGTGCGCCACCAAAAGTGGCAGTCCAGCCTCTAATTAATTGTAAATTATGGCCTAGTCCAGCAAGCTCTGAAAGCACTTCGGCACTAACACGGTCTTCGATTGCCACTGAAACTCCGCCAGATGATCGGAAGCGAGGTGCTTCAATTGCTTGTTGCGGGGTCATATCAAATAGGAAAATATTGTGAACAATTTGCAACAGTGATTGGGTCTGGCTATCACCACCAGGGGTGCCTAAAGTAAAGGCTAATTCACCATTAGGATAGAGAGCCATCAAGGGTGAAAGAGTATGATAAGGGCGCTTGCCGGGTGCGACTTCATTAGGATGTCCGGTTTCGAGAGAGAAGAGGGCGCCGCGGTTGTGGAGCAGGATTCCTGTTTCTGATTCGAGTAGCCCTGAGCCAAAGCCAGCAAAGTTACTTTGTATCCAACTAACGGCGTTGCCCCACTGGTCTACCGCGGTTATATAAACTGTATCTCCGGAATCTTCTCGATTTTTGTCGGCATTGGTGAAAAATTCATTGCCGAAGCCGGCTTCAACACTTTCAGCAGCCCTCGTATGATTAATCAGTCCTGCCCGTTTACGCAGGTAATCGGGATCTAATAAAGCATTGATCGGTATATCTGCCATTTCCATATCGGCAACCCAGCGATTACGATCGGCGAACGCCAATTTCTTCAACTCAATTAGAGTATGGAGATATTCACTAGTATTGTGCCCCATTTCTCGCACAGGATGTGCCTTAGACATTTCCATTAAAGCCAGCTGAGTAATACCCTGGGTATTAGGAGGCATAACAACCATCGTATGGTTTAAATAATCTCCCCGCAAAGGTTCGACCCAAGTCGAGGTATGGTTTTCGAAATCCTCTTCTCTTAAATGGCCCTCTAATTCTGTAATATAGGATGCAAGCTTTTTCCCAATAGAGCCTTGGTAGTAACCACTTTTGCCTTCATTGGCTATCGTTTCCAATGACACTGCAAGTTCAGCATTAACTAACAAACTACCAACCGGAGGTACTGCGCCATTTGGTAAATAAAGGTTACGCCCGTCCTCATTAAGTACGCCACCTTGCTCCGTAAAATCTTGAGCTAAACGCGTAGAGACCGCAAATCCGCCACGAGCATACTCAATGGCAGGTTCGAGTAAGTAAGCAAAATCTTTAGAGCCATAGCGTTCGTGAGCATCGACCCATCCGGCAACAGCTCCGGGGACACTTACAGAGAGGGCGCCACTTCCTGGAATTCGATCCACTCCAGCTGCTGTAAAAAATTCCGGAGTGGCGACAGAGCCAGCTCTGCCACTCGCGTTCAAAGCTGTGATTTCACCAGACTGGCCGTCATAAAAAATGCCAAAGGCATCACCCCCAATACCATTCATGTGGGGCCGCACGACCGCCAAGACTCCCGCCATGGCGATTACAGCATCGGTGGCGTTTCCACCTTCCTGTAATATGCGCAATCCCGCTTGGGCAGCCAAAGGGTGATCTGCGGATACAGCCCCAGTCAGTCCGCGAACATCGGGCCGGTTCTGTGCGGCATAGACTGTCGACGGATAGGCAGATAAAGAGGCTAATGATTCATCAGTGCTATCTTGAACTTCTGGAGACTGCGGAGCACATGCCACGAGACAGAAAGCAATGGCCACGGGCAAGTATTTTAGTACCTTAACGAGTTTTTGCATTGTTCTTCTCCTGCACCATTGTAACCCTTCAAATTAGCGCTCGGTGAAAAATTTGTACTTTGTGTTGCAATCATAAGGCAAGGCTTGCTAATAATTAAAATCGAAAAGCGCAAAATGAAGTCTAAAAAAGTCTAGAATGCTAGTGAGATATTTAAAATACAGAGATGTGAGCCCTAAAGCGGCTACAATCAACTATGGTTTCGGCTGTAAAGTGAATAGAACTGACTTTGCGATTAAACCTTTTACTTTGTAAAAATGCTGGAGGAACGAAAAATGAATAACAAGCGAACCTTAATAGCAGCGATGTTAACTGCGGTTGTATTTGCAATTCCGACGATTACGATTTTGGCGCAGCAAGACGAAGAGGCGCCTGAAATGGGATTCTTTGTCACTAGCACAGGCCTTGGTGATGGCGGCAATCTAGGTGGATTGGCAGGGGCAGATGCACATTGTCAGTCGCTAGCAAATGCAGTGGGATCCAATCGGGCTTGGACGGCATATTTAAGCACCCAAGGGTCAGGGGCGGTTAACGCAAAGGATCGAATTGGGCCTGGCCCTTGGGCTAATGCGAACGGTCTGATTATGGCCACGACTGTTGAATCTCTTCACTATGATAATTCGAATTTTAATTGGGAGTTCGCTCTGGATGAGAATGGAAGTCAGTTTGCATCACGTATAGATGGTGATCCTGATTTTACCGTTCATGACATTCTTACTGGCACCCAAATTGATGGAACAGCCTTTCCAACTGGTCAAGATCAAACCTGTAATAATTGGACAAGTAATAATGCTGGGAGTGCGCGCGTGGGTCATGGGGATCGGTATAATTTCACAACACCTGGGTCTCCATGGAATTCTTCGCATGGGACCCCTGGGTGCACTCAGGAAAATTTGGTGAGTGTTGGTGGTGCGGGATTGCTTTACTGTTTTGCGACGGATTGAGATTAAAAACGTCGGATCGGAGTTAATTCGAGAGCGTCTCATTACGTTGAGCCACTTTTAGTAATTGGAAGGCAGGCATCTATTTTGAATATGCGATTTATTTTTAGCAGACTAATTTATCCATCGTTGTTCTTGCTTGGCATCGCGATAAACGTTAATGGCGCCGAAGATGTAAATGTTCTCGGACGTATTCATTTTAATACTCAAACCGCAGATTTCGAAAAAACGCGCGAGTTTTATCGGTTGTTAGGTTATACCCAAGGAGTAAATGCTTTTCCAAAAACTAACACTTATCTTATGGCACGCTCTTTAGGAATGTATGATTTATGTACTTACGAGTTAGATAGCATTGAAGTAATGTCAATTCCCAGCGCAATGGGCCCTACATCAATAGATCTCATTCAGTTTGCGGTTCCGTATAATAGCGAACCGCCTTACTCTCATCCCGCTCATCTCGGCATGGCCTACGCAGCTTTTGCTACTTCTACTTTTTCTCAAGATTATAATTTTTTAAAAAGGCAAAGTGTTTCATTCTTATCTGAGCCCTATGGCAAAGAAGGTGAACGATTTGTTTTTATGCAAGACCCAGATGGGGTTTACTTAAAGCTTGTTGAATTACCACAATCAAGTCGAGAGAATTTTGAAAGTGAAGCTAATGTAAATATTGAATCCATGCCTTACGTGGGTATTAATGTGAGCAACTTTGAAGAATCTCTTAGCTTCTATGAGAGTCTCGGCTATACCGAGATCAAATTTCTGCCAGAGCAAGGTTCTATAGAAGAAGGGCAGGCCTATGGTCTGGATCGGCCGTTTTCAATTCGTGGCGCTGATATTAGTTTATCAGGGGGTGATCGCCATAGCCTGCGTCTTATTCAGTGGCTAGAACCCTTTAATCCAGAACCACCTTATCCGTCACCAATCAGTCATATCGGTATACATCGCATCGCCTTGGCGGTGCAAAATCTTGATACAGCCGTGGAGACTTTAACGGCAAAAGGCGTGGAGTTTTTGTCCCAGATTGCACCCTGTTGCTCCGGGACCGGTCTGGACGAACAAGGCATCATTAATGCGATCGATCCAGACGGTATTTTTGTGGAACTAGTGGGCCCGATTCAACAACGCCCTATTCAGCCTGAACCAGCCATTTGTGCTGACGCAAATGAGAGTAGCAGCACGGCATGGTTAAATTACCGTCTGCCATGAACTCTCGGGCTATTGAATAGGGCTAAATGCAGTTGGGTCCAGAAATTGAATCGACACACCCGTAACAATTGGCCCATCTTCTAGCGACTTTTCCCACATTTCCGTCCAAACAGGGTCGGCTCCGAAATCTGTCCAAGATTGTGCTGCAGCTTCGCGATCATCATGGGCAATCATATAAACAAGTGTGTTTTCTGAAAGCTTTTCGTCATCGGGTATCCAGTAGCCGACACTGGTCATCCCATGTTTATGGAACAAATCTATTTCACCGCCACTGAAACGTTCTAGTAGTGGAGGTAATCGACCAGGTGCTGTAGTGTAGGTTCGTAGCTCAAATACTTTCATATCTTGTGCGTAGATATCTTGTTGGTGTTGAACGGCCATTCCCGCGATAAACGAGCTGGCAAGAATTGCTAGCATACTTAAGGGTTTCATTATTGCTCCTCTTCTTCGGTAAGTTCAGGGCTAAATCTGCGAATAGCATTCTGAAGCTCGAAATCTAAAAATGCGAGTGTATATTGCGACCAGGCAAAGAAACGTGCAATCGGAGAGTTAATTCCAAAGTGGAAATAAATGTTGAAATATTATTGAAGAAATATCTAGTCTTCTTGTTCTAGCTGCCTGGCGCCGGCAAGTATTCCAATTAATCCATAGTTTCCTTCGTGACAGGCATACTCGTAAATGGGTAGATTTGACGCATTAAAACTCATTTCACCTTGCCAAGGTTCCTCGTAATAAATTGGGTCAACAACTTCGAACTCATACAAAATTTGTTCATTGGAGTGGCGGGTAAAACGTTCAATTACCTTAGCCTGCTCAGATAGAGCAGCCACATAGTGTCGTTCTCCATGCAGCGGATGAAGCCCCTTGGTTTCAACGACTAAAGTATCGCCATCCCAGTGACCGATCGAATCACCAAACCATGGAGTCATGTTAGTCCTTCGATACTCTGTGGTAATCGGGATAATTCGTACATCGTGAGCCATCTCAATATGTAGTGCAATATATTCATCTGTCTGAATTATTTGATAGAGATTATTATACCTAACATTTGTAATAGGAGGTCCGCCAGTGCTGCCCATACCTATTAAGCAGCGCTCACCTAATGCTCGTCCTTCGGGGCCGTCAGTACCCATAGTGACTTGGTCAGACAGAATGCCTGAGTACTTTGCACGATTTTCACGCCTTAGTTTTCTTCCTTCTTCTGAGTAGGGTATTAATCCATTGTTGGGGTATGTCACCATCGAGGTTCGTACTTCACCCTTAACTACTGCGAAGTTTTGTCCCGGATCAACCCAAAATGCGTTGTACCCTCGTCCTCTTGCGAGATCGCTCCCGTCAGGTAATTCCTTCCAAGCCTGATTATCATCTGTTTGCTGGCGCACGACTTGGGGATGATCTGCTGTTAGCTCAGGCACTAAATCAGATGGAAAAACCAGCCCATATTCGGCGTAATTTGGATCGCGCTCCATTTTTGTTAGGGAGGCATTACTCCAATACCCTTGTAAATCAGGTTTGCCAGACTGAGTCCGCGGTGGCTCATATTCATCGGCTAGTAATGGAGCAGCACAGAAAAAATAAATCGCTGACAATGCCTTGTTTATTGTTCTTTTCATTTCTTTAATGTCTATTTAGTTAAGAAATAGCAGTGTACGCAAAAAGTAAGTGGAGTAAAAATATGAAAAACTAATTATGCAATCAATACAAAACTTGTCCTCGGCACCACTATTACCCATTAAGTGAGTTTTCCTAAGTAGAAATATGTATGACAAACTTCATACGTTGAAGTGTTGCCTTTATGGCTTTGAGTCTAATTTTAGCATTCGTGCTGATTATTCGATTAAGGGTGGATTCAAAACGACCGAACGGAGTAGGAATGGAAAAACTATTGGTCTAGAATAGCTTTTCAATTTGTTTGAAGTACCAGGAATTGTTGTACTAAAAATCCTATGTATCTTCGGGTAGGAACCACCAATGAAATCTTTAGCTTTCTCTGCATTACTACTATTAGTATTAATTAGCTGTACAGTAACAGATGATTTGCGTGTTAATCCTAATTTAATGACTGATGAGGAAATAATTGTCTATAACAAATCTCAAGATAGGATTTGGGATCACATTGTTTGTGCTCGAGAATTTCGAGTTCAAAGTCATATTAAGAAGAGATACTGCGGGACTTTATCTGAGTTAAATAGACGAGCATCCGCGACCGGCGAGCAACTTAACATTATAAGTTTTGGTGGTGGACCTTTAATTTATCGGTAGTGGTCAATTAATATTACATTTCTGTATTTTAAATACCTAGGATCAATGACCGACTAGATCGTATACGAAAGAGGAAAGTTTATGGTTCTCCCTTTTAACTTAAAATATTCAAACTCATATCTCATTGGTACCTTTCTTTTTCTTGGGCTTGCTATTGTTCCGTTATTTCTAGTGAAGCCTGTTTTGGCTCAATCGCTAGAACCACTAAACCCTCGAGATATGAATATGACAATTTCTGGTGAATTCACTTTCGCCAGTGTTGGTGACTTAATGATTAGGCGTCCAGCATCTCAACTTGCAGATGCTGATGTGCAGGGTGCACTCCAGCTAATATCTGAGGCCGACCTGTCCTTCGGTAATATGGAAGGGGAGCTCGGTAATTTAAGAGAATTTGAGGGTCCCTTAAATGGGTTTATGGGTACCCATGAAGTGGCTGCTGATTTAAAAGTGATGGGTTTTGATATGGTGAATCGTGCGCAGAATCATTTGTTGGATTCAGAAGTCGCTGGCATGTTATCCACCAACAACTTGTTAGATGCGGCCGGTATCGTGCATGCAGGTTCGGGCAGAAACTTGGACGAAGCAGCAGCGCCGGTATTTCTTGAGCTACCCCAAGGCCGCATAGCTCTGGTAGGTATGCACGCGCCAATTTTTCCTGAACATCGAAGGCTTGCTGCAACCGCACAAGAGGGAAACCTTGGTGGGCGCGCAGGGCTTAACATGTTGAACTACTCGGAAACTATATTAGTAACGGAGGAGCAATTCACCTCACTAAAGCAGGTGCGTGACCAGTTTCAAGAGTATCGTTCTAACTATGATAATCCACGACCACTTGTTCGCAATGAGTCAGCAAATAGCTTAAGATTTCCTGCTTCCAGTTCGGGTCGAGACGATCCCACGTATAGAGTAGCAGCGGCGGGTGAGCTGCCTGGTACTGTCGACTACACTCTCAATTCGAGAGACGTCTCACGCATTCTGCGCAGTATTCGTAATGCTAGACAATACGCTGATTATGTCGTTGCTACGGCGCATATTCATCAAAGTCAATCAGTTCTAGAGCAACAACATCTAAGTACAATGCCTCCGGCTTTCTACGTCGATCTCGCCCACCAGGCAATTGATACCGGAGCCGATGTTTTCGTTGGCCACGGTGTGCAAACTTTAAGAGGAATTGAAATCTACCGAGGCAAACCTATCTTTTATGGTCTTGGAGAATTTTTCCGCGAGTCCTTGTGGGATTTGCCTGCAGTATTAGGAATGGTCGATGCAGATCAAACATCGGGCAGGTACCAATTTTCGCGGAATTTCGGAAATTCTACTCAATCACTAGAAAGCCTCGTAGCTATTAGCCATTACGACGAGGGCGAGTTAATCGAAGTGCGGCTTTATCCTACTGAGCTAGGATCCGATGGCCCTGATTCTCGACTTGGTATTCCGCGGCTTGCGAAACATGATAAAGCGAGGGAAATATTGGAGCGAGTGCAGCGACTTTCACAAGGATTTGGTACTAATATTGATATAGATGGTAGCGTAGGTATTATTCGGGTGAATTGATTCAACTCCTTTTGTCAGGGTTTAATGCAAGCCCTTAAGGCTTCCATTAAATGCCTCTAATGAAAATCAGTGATTTCAAGCGCTCAGAAATAGTACTTCACCCACCAGGGCCACATGATGAGAATTATTCCTTGCTTGCGACCCAATCCTTATCAGTGACGTCCCAGCCACGCGCAAGATAGATAAACGGAGTATCTATTAAAGCGATGATCACTTTAAAAAAGTACTTGGCTAACGCTAATTGCATTGCTGTCGCAAAATCAACTATGCCCCACCAAACAACAACACCATAAATTATTGTGTCTATGGCTTGAGATAGCATCGTTGATGCATTATTGCGTAGCCATAAATGTCTTCCTCGAGTTTTCTTCTTGATAAGATGGAAAATCCATACATCAAATCGTTGGCTAATCAGGTAGGCAAGAAGAGAGCCGAACACGAACCGTGGTGTGAAATTAAACAGCGTTGCAGTAGCGGCGTGCATACGTTGTGCAAGTTCTGCTGTCTCTAGATCGCTAGCAGGCAAATACATCAAGCTGATACTAATCATCACAATAATGATAATGCTCACTGTAAAGCCAATCATTACTGCGCGAGTTGCTTCTGCTTTCCCATAACGTTCACTCAACAAATCTGTGGCGAAATAAATACTGGAATAAAGGATGACACCCATACTGGTTTGTAGTCCGAATATTTCGGTAAGCTTGGGACCTTGTAGGTTCGCCAATAATAAGCTGATTACTATGGTGGCGTAGAGTCCTTGTCTGCCAAAAAAACGAAACAGAATAATGGCAAAACTTAAATCGACTGCAATAGTTGTAAACCACAAGAGCTCCTGATTAAGTTGAAACCACTGAGAAAGTGTTGTCATTAACATAGGAAGCCAGCTGCGTGAGTTTTGGATATTGTGCCTAGATGAATCGGCCAAAATACAGCACAAATTACCAACTGTGCAATTTTTACCCAGAGTTACTAGGTGAGCTGTTGGAATAATTCTAAAGAGCCATCCGTAATTGAGGGCTCGTTATAGCTTTAACAAATTTCTAAAATTTACATCATATTGACCTGTTTTTTGTCTAGATTTACGCGATAGGATTGGTAGACTCTAGCCCAAAGCAGTGGAATGGTAATTTTTTTATGAAGCAGTTCTACGAATATGGTCAATCTATCTACTTTTGGTTAGCAGGTATCGCTTATCTGCTTCTGATGGAGGCAATAGCTCTCTATTACCAATACGCCCTCGGATTTTATCCGTGTGCTTTGTGTGTGCAGGTAAGAGCCTGGGTAGTCGGAGCCATGATTGCTGCCACTATCAGTGTCGTTTTTAGATCCAGTTTTTGGGTCCGCTTCTTAGGTTTAACCCTGACCATCACTTTTGTTGCTGGAGGGCTTTATACAAGTTGGTACGCTTGGGGCGTGGAGAATGGTACGGTAATATCCAGTTGTACTATGGGAGCCGGATTCCCAAGATTTATGCCATTGGATCAGTGGGTACCGTTCTTTTTTGGTGCTAACGGACCGTGCGGTCAATCGCCTGATATGTGGTTTGGACTTTCGATGGTTGAAACACTATTAATCACATTAGGCATTCCTTTAGTAATTTTGCTAGGGCAATGGGTCTTGCATTTACCACATGCCATTGTGTGTGCTGTTAGGTTTGCCAAGTCTTAAGTAGTGAGTTTTAGATTCATCAGAATATTTAGTTAGAAAAGGTGCAGGTTACGCACAACCAAATAGGTTTAGTGCAATTCTGGGGACTAATGTTGATAAGAATAAAAAGGAGAATTGAAAAACAAGCACTTTTAAGAGTGCTAGTACTAGCTTTAGTTACTTTTAGTTTCACGCCTAGTTTCACTCAGCCGCCCCATTTAGATCGATTATCCAAAGCAATTTTTGAAGTTGAAGCACCCTCCTCAAGAGTCACGGGAACACCAGGCAGCATGGTCTATCTAGAGCGAGATTGTCGAAGTATTTCCGTTGGGAGCTTGCGCAACCGGATCGTAAATATTGCTATACAGGAGTGGGCCTATTTTGGTTATAGTATTTACGATCTGACCCTCACTCGAGATGATAATCCTAAATATCGGCGCCAGTCTTGGCGGCGTCCGTCAATCGATCCCGCTGAAGCCGCCCGGGTAGCAGATTCCATTGCCGGATATTGGTCTTCAACACCAGATAGTGCTTGGATATTGGAGCGGCAAAATCAATTCTGGAGCACTCATGGGGTTGGAACGCGATGGAGTAACCCATGGTCGGCAGCATTCATCTCCTGGGTTATGTGTGAGAGTGGATTGGGTGATTTCAGAAAGTTCCGCCGCGCGATCGCCCACCATAGTTATATTGATCAGGCTATAACTGCGCGAGAAGACAATGAATCTCTGTCTGCCTATGTTGCCTACGATACTGGCGAGAAAATCATCGAACCAGGAGATATGCTTTGCAGAGGTAGTCGCCCAAATTATACCTCTTTAGCTGCGCGCCGCGAACAACTTGGCGTAGGAGCCAGAACTCACTGCGACATCGTAGTGAAGATAGACCCCGAGAATCAACGTATTATGCTTATCGGTGGCAATGTGCGGGGGTGGGTTAACTTAAAACTCTTACCTGCTGAGGCGAATGAAGCAGGGCTTTTTGCTCCAGTCGCGTATAATGGCCGCCACATCTTTGCGCATTTGAAATTGCAGGCTGAAGCTGTGCCAAATAACGTATTTGAGCGAAGCCCCACTTTGCAATCACTTTCCTGTGATCATCAAGCTGGCCTATCAAATATAGTGAATGAGCCTGATTGCTCTTGAATAAGTCACTTATTTAGAAAATTTTTATACCTCTACAGAATTTATAAACTTAAAACATGAAAACTCTCTATATAGTAAAAGCCAACCCTATGGTTGGGCGTGAAGATGAATTTAATCGTTGGTATGACGAAATACATCTGGATGAAGTGCTACAAATATCTGGATTTAAGTCAGCGCAGCGATTTATTGTGACCGAGCAACAGATGCAACCAAGCCAATCTCATTCTTATCTCGCGATTTACGAATTAGATGATGATTTAGAGAAAACACTACAAAATTTAAGAGAAGCTTCTTGGTTGACTATGAATGATGCTTTGGATTTTGCGACTATTGATGTTTCTGTGGTTCGCGCATTTGGCGAAAAAAAACTTACTAGTCTGTAAATACCTGTACGAGTTCCAAAAACGTGCCATCCGGGTCTTTGAAGCAGAAGAAGCGGCTATAACTCGTTTTTGACATTGTAACTTTGACTGGTTCCGACAAAACATCCACCCTTTGTTCTAGTAAATAAGAATAGTCAGCATCTATATCACTTGTTGATAAGGCAATCCGTGCAATTCCAGCTTGGTAGAGGTTAGGGTATGGTTGAGACTCATCCCTCGGTGACCTCCACTCCAGCAGATCAATAATAGTGCGCTGTGTGGCACCTGTTAATGTCATCAATGCCCCTTTGACTTTATACACTGGCATGGCAACTGCGTTGGCGACTTCTTCGCTATTTGTTTCGGGTACAGGCCAAAACTCTTCGAACCCTAGCATCTCGTAAAAAGCTTTAGACTTTTCATAGTCTCGACAATTAATGTTTACGTGAACCATGCCTGTAATATTCAAAACTTTCTCCTAAAGATTCGTGATTAGATAACGGTGTCGCCATTATCGATTACCATTTCTGCTCCGTTAATGTGTTTTGCTTCATCAGAAACGAGATAAGCAACCATATGAGCTACGTCATCAGGTTCTCCAATACCTAATTCTCGTCGTGTTTGCTCCGGGTCTTCCTGGGCCATTATGTCCTTACCCATTAAAGTTTTGAGAGCATGATGAACCATAGGCGTATTAATTGAGCCGGGATGTACAGAGTTGCAACGAATATTAAGTTTGTTTTGGCGGCAATGAATAGCAATAGATTTTGTCATGGAGCGAATACCGCCTTTGGCTGCCGAATAGGCGAGGTAGGGGCCGATACCTACTAGTGCTGCAGTGGACGACATGTTTACGATGGAACCACCACCATTCTCTTTCATCAGTTTAATAGCAGCCTGGCAACCAAAAAAAGTGCCATCTAGATGAATGCTCAGTACTTTTCGCCAAGTTTCTGTGTCTAAGTCTTCAATGTTTGCGATGGGAGCGATACCAGCGTTATTGACCAATCCATCTAAACGACCAAATTTTCTTTTGACTACTTTCATTAATTCAGACCAACCCGCCTCATCACTTACATCTTGTTGGATAAAAGTAGCACCGAATTCTTGGGCAAGAGCTTCTCCGCTGGTGATGTTGATGTCAGTCATAATGACCAGTGCGCCCTCTGCAACCAGTAACTTTGCATCCGCTAACCCAAGCCCTGACGCCGCTCCTGTAATCACTACGACTTTGTCCTGAGCTCTCTTCATTGTTCTCTCTTCATTGTTGACTGGCTTTATTGGCGAGGACCGCCTAGGTTTTCAAACATTTTCCACCCTTCTGGCACCTGTATGACACCATTGCCGGCGGCATAATCAGAATATAGGTCGATCATCTCTTGGAATTTGTCGGGACTCTGCTCTGCAACATTGTTCAATTCTGCGGGGTCCTTATCCAAATTATACAAACCCCAACTAAAGTCACCATAGGGTTCTTGCAGGCGTAAGATTTTCCAGTTGCCGCTGATGAAGGCATTGTGACCAAACAATTCAAAACCATTTCCGGCGCCTTTTGGATAAATGTTAGTTTGTTCCCCTTTTAGGTAGGGCAGCATAGAACGACCATCCATGGGATGAATTTGCCTTCCCGCGAACTCACTTCCAGGGTGAGAGACCCCAACAAGATCCAGAATCGTTGGCGTTATATCCACTACACTGGAAAATTCTGTGACTACTCGATTGCGCGGGAGTTCTTTCGCATAGCTAACAATAAGAGGGACATTGATGCCTCCCTGACTGACAACGGTCTTATGGAAGCTGTGAGCTGCAGCACCAACATGAGCCCACCGTTCCCCATAATAAATATAGCTACCGTCTTGACCTAAATTTTCATAGCTATTGTCAAAAGTTTCTTCGATCCAGTCCGAGGCTATTGGTAAATAAGGATAGGTCGTAAAATCTGTTGCTTCCGGACCATTATCAGACAAGAAAAGGAAAACGGTATTGTCATATTCGTCAATGGATTTTAAGTAAGTGATGAGTTTGCCAACGTTCTGATCGAGACTATCCACCATCCCTGCATATACGGCCATTTTCTTAGCTTGGTAGCGTTGCTGCTCTTCACTCACATTTTCCCAAGCTGGAACTCGTTGCAAACGTTCTGCCATTTCTGCCTCTGCATCTATGAGCTCTTTGGCTTTGAGGGCTTCGTGTCTCTGTTTTCGAATAATGTCCCAGCCGGCAAGATAACGTTCTTCATATTTATCAATAAGTTCTGTTGGCGCGTGTAGTGGAAAATGTGGTGCACTAAAGGCCAGATACCCGAAGAAAGGCATTTCTGAATCTCTTCCTGCTTGTATGTAGCGAATCATTTCCTGGGTATAGGTATCGCTGCTGTAGAAGTCATCAGGAAGTTCAGTCTCTGCCCCGTTACGAAAATAGTTGACTTTGGGCTGAGCACTTGCATAGCCAGTGTTATCGAAGTGACTTCCTGCACCTTGTAATAAGATAAAAGTCCGGTCGAAGCCTCTCTCACTTGGCAAAACTGTGGTGCCCAGATGCCATTTTCCTGTCATGTAAGTATTGAATCCAGACTGTTTCAAAACGCTGGCGAGGGTAACTACTTGATTGTTCAGGTAGCCTTCATAGCCTGGTTGGCCTCGTTGGCTCGAGTCGAGGTATTCTCCCATCGTGCCATATCCGTTCTTGTGTTGGTCAACCCCGGTTAATAGCATTGCCCTCGAAGGAGAACACATAGCGCTGGCATGAAACCGCGTAAATAGAAGGCCTTCTGTGGCGAGTTGATCAAGGTTTGGCGTATCGATTTCACTGCCATACGCGCCCAGATCAGAAAATGCTAAGTCATCTGCAAGAATTAACATTACATTTGGCGGTTTTTCATTCTGGCCAGATAGCGATGTCATTGTAGGTATTGATTCTTGTTGATTGCATGCGAAGAGCATGACTGCAAAGATGCTAAATAGTCCAGAATTTACGCGCAATTTAAATTTCCTCAGTTGAGTTGGGTTCCATTGAAAGTACAATAATTGAGAATGTTTTGCCAAATTAGATTTGCTGCAAACTCTGTAGATTAATTATCAGTGCAAGCGGTTGCTATGTCACTAATCTATGAATAAAACTCAACTTGCTCTTTATTTTCATCTGTCTAAGAATCAGCTATTAGCTTTATTCTCGTTTTTTACTAGGAGATAACCATGGCGGAAGTAATTACCAGTGATCTATCCAATCTCGATTTTAAGGAAATTGTAAACTCTCTGAATGAGTTGTTACGGATAAGAACAACACCCATAGGTATGAAACTTTTTGTTCGAGAGGAAGACATGGAAGGCATTGACCGCATTCGCCGCCCAGAAGCGATTCATACTACAGACCAAATTGTAGGCATGGCAGCTCGGAATGGCTGGACGGTTGGTATTACCGTTGATGACTTAGTCGGAGCTCAGTGCAAAACAGTTATTGGATTATCGCCGCGAGATGAAGATTGGTTGTCCGGAGATCGCATGAGTGGTGTTTGGTATGCCGATAATGAGAATGCCAGTGCACACCAGCTAGCGATGGATGTCGTGCCCTTTGGTCAATATACGGCGATGGCGGTTAGCCCCTTGGTAAGCGGTCGCTTAAATCCACCGGATATTTGTTTAATCTATGCTACGCCTGCACAAATGATTCTGTTCATTAATGGTTTGCAGTATACAGGTTATAAGAAACTCGAGTGGGGGTGTGTTGGCGAGTCTTCCTGTGCCGATTCCTGGGGTCGTGCACTTGCAACAGGAGAGCCAAGTCTTTCTATTCCTTGCTTTGCAGAACGTCGCTATGGGGGAGTGATGGAAGACGAGCTATTAATGGCGATACCTCCTAGTTTTCTCCCCAAAGTCATCGATGGATTAAAACAACTTTCGAAAAATGGGTTGCGCTATCCTATCGCCCCTTACGGTATAAACAATGACGTCCGGGCAGGGATGGGAGTCAGCTATAGTAATTAAACTGCAGGAAAAACTACCTGTAGGTTTAAGTCGCTCCCTTTGATATTCTGACTCTGTTACTAATTGATAATGAGTGAGCTCAAGAGAGGGCATTTGCATGACTGCGTATAGATTTCCTGAAGGTGTGGCTTTAGTGTTCGGCGGCTCAGGAGGCTTAGGATCAGGTGTTGTTGATCTGCTTAGCAAATGCGGAACCAATGTTGCTTTTACCTACTTAAATAATAAGGAAGCAGCAGAGGTCAACATCGCCAAGGTCGAGGCCAATGGGCAAAAAGCATCGGCTTCAAGTGTCGATCTTTTGGATGTTAGTAAAGTTGAGGAATTTGTCAATGCGGCGAAGGATGAATTCGGAAGAGTACACTCGGTGGTTTTCGCGACCGGCCCATTTTTGCATATCTTGCCGATCTTGGATGCTGATCCGGAAGATGTCTACAAGACCTTGGACACGGACATCAAGGGTTTTTACCACGTTTTAAGAGCGGTTGTACCTGTTTTAAGAGAGGGTGGAGGCGGTTCAATTACTGCGTTAACGACAGCTGCGATCCATAAATACATCAGTACCGACGCGCTTTCATCTGTTCCAAAATCCGGGGTGCAGCATTTGTGTACAGCAATCGCCCGAGAAGAGGGCCACAATGGGATAAGGGCAAATTGTGTCGCGGTAGGTTTGATTGCGGTAGGGCTTTCCCAAGAAATTGATTCCCCACCCGGTGGTATTTTAGATCAATGGATGCAACAAGTCGCTTTAGGTCGACCCGGAGCTCCAGAAGAATTATTCGATACTGTGGTTTTCCTAGCGTCTGAAAACGCGGGCTACATTAGTGGCCAATCACTGCCAGTTGATGGCGGATATTCCGCTTAACGGGGTAAGCTTGCTAATCTAGCTGCTAACCTCAAGGTTGGGTAGTTAGTGGCTAAGACATTCGCGGCAGAATTTGATTAGCTCGCTATTGTATTTTTCAGTCTCGTCAATGAATGGTGCATGCCCTGATTCGGTCATCTCTACTATGCGGGCTGCTGAATTCACCTCTTTTACGTTACGACAAATATCAGGATCTACAATCACATCGTGGGTGCCCACAAAGCTTAAAATTGGCAGCGAAAGTTGTGCCAAGGTTTCACGTTGATCTAAAGGGCCTAATTCGCTAAGCGTTTGTGCAGCCATGGGTGAAGCCTCAGTGAAAATTCGCCACATCCAATGAATTTGTTCCTGACTTATTTCTGACGAGCAAACGCCCTGTGCAAGCGCAGCTAGGAAATTGATCCTGTCTGCTGCTAAGGCAGTCATAGTTTCAGCTAGTGCTTCTTCCGTTCCACCGCAGGGGAAATTGGGTTTTTGCAAGTAGGTGGGGGTCGCACCGCAGGTTAACACTAGTCCAGCACATGAATTTTCCAGTTGACGGGCGACCTCTACAACCACTGCGCCCCCCAACGACCAACCATTGACTACCACGCGCTGTAATCCAAGCGTTTCGATTAATGCTACGACATCACTTGCTATTGCATTAATGCCCATGTCTAAAAAATCCTTGCTACTTTGACCACAACCGCGATGATCAAGCAGGACTGTGCGCAGTTCATTGCTACGTAATTTCGCTAGTGAGTAATCCCAAAGACGGCAGCTCATACCCCAGCCATGCACGAGAACTATGGCTTCAGTACCACTGCCATAATCTTCATAATAAACCTGTTTGTTATCTTCACGTGCCAGGAATGCCATTTACTTAACTCCCCTTACTTAATAATTTGATGGTGTTTGCTTCATGTTCGTCGAAAATAGCATCAAGATCGAGAGCGTCTGAATTCACCAACCATTGGTAGACCAAACCAAAAATAAAAGCACAGTACTGCACGGCAAACTGTTTGCTATCAATGCTTTGGTCGATTTCACCAGATGCAATACCTTCTTCGATCCATCGTTGTGCATCATTGCGGTAAACATCATGGTGTTCTGCTAGTTTTGTTCGAATCGCTGAATCATTGCCCAAGGATTCATACCATAGAGTATACATAGCTCGCATGTAGTCGGTTTCGAGCGTTAAAAATTCTCTTAGTGCTCTTGCAGCCGCTAATACTGCTTGCATTCCGCTCTGGTTATCGATTCGTCCATTGAGATGTTGCTTCCAGCGATGATCAAATTGGCTGAATAATTCACCCATGAAACTAGCTTTGGACCCAAATCGATAGTTAGCTAACCCTCGGCTGTAGCCGGCAAGTTCGCCGATATCTTTTAAGGTTGTGCCTTGAGTTCCATGTTGGTTTATTAGATCGATAGCTGCATCAAACATGCGTTGATCAGAAAGAGCGGTTCGTTCCGCTTGGGTCAGTCTAGCTGTGGATTGTCTGCTTGATGTTCTTGTCATGTGATTTAGTTTTTTGTTGCCAGGCTGCGCGTCTCAGTCTCACTTACGGCAGTTTTTTTTGAAGATATCATCTAAGTTTGATTACCTGGGTGCGCCGAATGTGCTCATCAGGCCTCCATCCACTGGCACTACAGCTCCGGTCATATAACGTGCTCGCGCCACCCATTCTGCAACTTCCGCTATTTCTTCGGGTTCGCCGCATCGACCTTTTGGAATCATCGTGGCTAGCGTAGTAAGAGCTTTTTCTGACAAGCCTTTGGTCATTTCTGTCACCACCAAGCCAGGTACTACTAAATTGACATTAATATCTCGAGCTGCAAATTCGATTGCTAGTGCTTGTGTAAGTCCTGCTAGACCCGCTTTGGAAGCGGCATAGGCCGCATCACCAGGAAAACCTCGAAAGCCAACGACAGCGCCAATGTTTGTGATTGAACTTCCAGCAAACATTACGCCTTCGCAAGCGCGTGACATGAGCATAGCTCCATCTAAATTGGTTTGAATTACGGCCTGCCAATCCGATAATTCAAGCTTGCCCAGCCGACCACCCCGGTGTAAACCTGCATTATTAACGAGGCGCGTAACGGAACCGAAGTGTTCTGCGACCTTTTTAACGGCTTCCGCAACTGCTGATTCGTCAGTGATATCTGCTTGGAAACCCAGAGCGTCCTCGCCTAATTCTTGGGCAATGTCGTACACTGAATCGCTTCGGGCCAGCAGTGCTACACAATCGCCTTTGGCGATAACTCGTTGTGCAATGCTGAGGCCAATGCCGCGAGAGGCACCAGTTACAATCCAGACATCTTTAGCAGTCATTAATTTTTTGCACTTTAAATTCTTATGTTTTAAGGTCGATAGACAACTTGCTTGTTTGCGTCTAGCAAGTATAAGATTGGTCGAATCAAAGTCAACTGCCTTCTCAACAGCGTGGGCCTGATTCCATAAGATTAACAAATCAAGGAGAAGATCTACATTGTGGAGTTTCGAAACAGATGCAGCCTTTCAGGCTGAGCTTGACTGGATTGATTCATTTGTTTTTGAAGAGGTTGAGCCTCTCGATCTTGTGTTCCGTGGTCCTGGTGATCCGTGGGACCCTAGTTCTCCTGCAGCAAAAGCTATGGCTCCTCTGCGGGACATAGTTAAAGAAAGGAAGCTTTGGGCTTGTCACCTTGGTCCCGAGTTGGGCGGTGCTGGCTACGGTCAAGTAAAGCTAGGTTTAATGAATGAGATTCTTGGGCGAAGTCGATTCGGCCCGAGCGTATTTGGTTGCCAGGCACCTGATTCCGGCAATGCAGAGATACTCGCTTATTATGGGACGGACGATCAAAAATCTCGTTATCTACAACCACTTTTAGAATGCAAAATGGCCTCATGCTATTCCATGACAGAGCCGCAGGCGGGTTCTGATCCTGCAGAATTTATTTGTTCTGCTCAACGTGAGGGCGAAGAGTGGGTAATTAATGGTGAAAAATGGTTTGCTTCTCATGCCTGCTTTGCAGAATTTCTACTAGTAATGGTTGTAACTAACCCAGAGCGCCCTATACATGAAGGTGCTTCGATTATACTCGTTGATAAAGATGCGCCAGGTCTTGAAATAGTTAGAAATTCTGCTGTTGGACCCTACGTGGACCAAGAAAACGGAGTACATGCCTATTTGCGTTTTACGGATTGCCGCGTTCCGGCCAAAAATCTATTAGGGGCAGAGGGCAAAGGTTTTCTAGTTGCACAAACTCGACTCGGTGGCGGGCGAATTCACCACGCCATGCGCAGTGTTGGCGTACTAAAGAAAGCGATGGACATGATGTGTGAGCGTGTTCTAAGCAGGACTACCAAAGGTGAATTATTAGCGAACAAACAGTTTACCCAAGAAAAAATTTCAGACACCTATACTCAAATTACGCAGTACCGACTCCATGTTCTATACACTGCTTGGCTCATTGACAAGTTTAAGGAATACAATCGAGAAGTTCGCAAGGAGATTGCGGCAATAAAAGCCGCTACGCCTAAAATATTACAAGACGTAATCTATCGTGCTATGCATATACACGGGAGTCTGGGAATGTCAGACGAAGTACCTTTTATGAATATGTGGGCGAATATACCGGAGCTTGGTATCGTTGATGGCCCAACTGAAGTACACAAAGTAACTGTGGCAAGATTAGTATTACGAGATTACGCACCTGCAAATGATTTATTTCCGACTTATCATGTTCCAGTGCAATATGAATCGGCGATGAAAAAATATGGCCACTATTTGGAGTCTTAATAACTCACTAAAGAGTATTAGGGTATTTGATACAACATGTGTCTCTAAACAATAGCACAATCAAGATACGAGCATTAAAAATGACAGTACAAAATAATGAACAGCGTGAGACAAACGGATCCGCCACAACTGACTATGATGTTATCGCCATTGGGGCGGGGTTTTCAGGGTTGGGATTATTGCATTACTTAAAGCAACAGGATCTTTCTGTAAGAGTCTTTGATAAGGCTGACGATATTGGAGGAACTTGGACGTGGAATCGTTATCCGGGAGCCAGAACTGATAGTGAGGCTTACTACTACTGTTTTGCTTTTTCAGAGGAGCTGCTTCAAGAATGGAGTTGGTCCGAGCGCTATCCAGCTTGGGAAGAAACACTTGAATATCTCCATTTTGTTGCTGATCGTTGCAATCTGAAGCCAGATATCCAATTAAACACCGCTATAGAAAGTGCGATTTACGATACTGAACATAACTATTGGGTTGTAAAAACTAATACTGGTGAAACTTATCGTTGCAAGTACTTTGTTAGCGCGATGGGGCTTATTTCAGAGCTTTATATACCAGATTTTAAAGGTCTGGATAGTTTTCGAGGTTCTTGCTTCCATTCTTCCCGGTGGCCTAAAGAGGGATTGGATTATAAAGGCAAGCGGATAGGAATCATTGGGGCTGGCGCGACGGCAGTTCAATTGTTGCCGGAACTTGCCCTAGATGCAGAAAGCGTTACTTTGTTTCAACGTACACCCAACTATATTCTGCCAGCTGGTCAGCGCAAAATGACACCGGAATGGGAAGAAGAAATAAAATCAAATTACGCGGAAATCATTAATAAGTGTCGTACTCATGTGTTCGGTATGCCATTCGACAGCCCAGTGAACCGAATTGCTGCTGATTCGACGGCTGAAGAACAAAATGAGATTTATCAGAAGCTATGGGAAGAAGGTGGTTTTAGATTTTGTTTTGAAAGCTATGATGATTTACTTGGTGATCTGGATGCCAATGAAACTGCCGCTAATTTTCTTCGGAACAAAATTACTGAGCTCGTCGAGGATGGTGAAACAGCAGAGATGCTCACGCCAAGGGGTTATCCATTATTCGCGAAACGACCACCTCTCGATCACGGCTATTACGAGTCTTTTAATCGGGATAATGTGCGCTTGGTTGATATTCGGTCCGCTGAGCCGATAGTTGAAATTACAGAAACAGGTGTGCAGACTGAAAAGGAACATTATGAGTTCGATATCATTGTTCTAGCAACTGGCTTTGATGCTTTAACGGGTGCGCTAGAACATATTGAGATTCGAGGTGCTGATGGTGAAACCTTGAAAGAGAAGTGGGGCTCTGGTCCATCGACATATATGGGTTTGTGTACTGCTGGGTTTCCTAATTTGTTTATGATTACAGGCCCACAGGCACCTTTTGCGAACCTACCAACCACTATCGAAGAAAATATAAAGTGGATTAGCTCTTGTATTAAGCACATGGAAGGAAATAAATACACTTCAGCAAATGTTCGCGTAGAAGCAGAACAGCACTGGAGTCAACATGCTACTGAGGTTATTGATTTAACGGTAATGAAATATGGACATGAAGCAAACACTTGGTTTTTAGGTTCAAACATTCCAGGAAAGGGACCAAGTACTCTTGTATATTTTGGTGGCGCTGACAATTACTTCGGATTACTACAAGAATCAATGGATAAGAAATTCCCAGAAATAGATTTCACTACTGCGATATAAGTTGGGCTCAAAAATATAGGAGAGTGAAATGTTCTTTATTTATACTCCACTCCCCTAATAATATTACGCTTTAATGTAAGCTGAGTTTGGCATTTTTTCACAGAAGTCTTGGAATTCTCATACTTATCCATAAACTTGCGCAATGAAGTAATTCTTCCGCCCATCAAGCTTAGGTAAGAAGTGATCAGGAGTTATTTTCTTCTTTATATTGTTTTTGAGTATCACTAGTCATGAAACTAAACAAAACAGCAAAATGGACCCTTTTAGGGTTTGGGACTTTGTCTCTAATCTACATCGGCTGGGTTATTGAATTCGAAATGAGCCTTGGAATGAACCAACCTCAAGGTAGAAATTCCATTATTATAGCCACTTTTAATGATGACAGAGAACGCCATGAACGCGTTCTTAGTTTGCGTGAAGTCGATGGCAATAACTATATCGCGGCAAATCATTGGCCTCGAGCTTGGTATCGTCAGGCAATAGATAATCCGAATGTGGAAGTAAAAATGCCGGGTGAAGATGTGTTTCTGCCTTACCTTGCTGTTCCTCTTGATGACGCTGAAGATACTTTATTAAGGGAGGAATACAGCCTCAGCTTTAGATCGCGCGCGCAAATGGGTTTTCCACCGCGCTATTTTTTACGTCTCGATAATCGCTAGTTTCGCTGGAATCATTCCAGGGGCGAAGCGCTTTTGGTTGGTTCGCATTTGAGTTCCCAGACTTTCAAATAGGTATAAGGCTCACTATTTATATGTCTATAATTAAATAAACCTGACTTTTTTACTTGCTACAACTGCCTGTTTCTTACCTTCGCGTAACCAATTTTTGGACTCTCCATGTTGTCAACTCTCCAACCCAGATTTCATCTTCAGACGGACAGGCAATAGCGTGAATCCAACCAAACTCGCCCAGATTGCGTCCGGCAACTCCATAAACCCCGAGCACTTGACCCTCTAGGTTCACCTTGTAGATGCTGCCGGGGTACAAATCGCCTATGAATAAAACTGGGTTTGGACCAGGCGTCATACACATTGCATCAGGCGCACCGGGTGCCATTGTACCCTGGGTGATTTCTGGGCCACCAGGACCGTATGGTGGGTGGGGTCTACTGTGATCCACGGGCACATCAATGGTGAATTCACGGAGGTAATTCCCAGATTGATCGAAAACCTGAATACGACGATTGCCGCGATCGGCCACATATATCTCATCCTCAGGGGACACTGCTATGCCGTGAGGAGTATCGAATTGTCCCGGGCCACTACCTAGTGAGCCCCAGCTCGCAACCCATTCTCCACGTGCGTTTACTTTGCCGACACGGGAATTGATATAACCATCGCTGAAATAAGTATTGCCCGCGGAGTCCCAAGCTACATCAGTAGGTTGATTGAATTCATTATCGCGATGAACTGGTAAAGGTGAACGCGGATTTAGAGTTTGCTGGTTATCCATTTCTACACCCATAGTACGCAGCATTCGCGCCATCACAGATATGTAATCCGGGGGAACCGCTAAATGAGACGCTTCCGCTTTACGGCCAAATACCCAGTCCACTCTTCCAGTCGGATTGAAGCGTAAGATCATGTTAGACCCTTTGTCTACTACCCAAATGTTGTCCTGTGGATCTACTCGCACCGCGTGAGCATAAGACCAAGCATGCAGATTCTTTCCGATCTCACGAACAAAGTTGCCGTCGGCATCAAATTCCAATAATTGTGCAGCAGAAGCCATGTATGCCGGCCCAACGGAATTGCCACGAGAAAATACAAATACATGTCCATTAGAATTAACTGCTATTCCTGCGATTTCTCCAAAATGAATGTCTTCAGGCAATTGCAAAGGCTCTGCTATAGATTCAAAGGGAAGCTCTGGAATGCTTTGGGCAGCGAGAAGAGGAACTATCCAGCCCGATAAACCCAAAACGAGGATTAGATTTTTCATAGTATTACCTCACGAAAAGAGTGGAACCTATTCACTTCATTCAATATCTACCAACTTTAAATGGCTTTGGTCTTTATTCATACCATTTGATTGATTAAGCCGAAAAACAACGCATAGTCGATGCTTTGATTTTATAGCTCTAAACATTCACTTGCAGGGGGGTGATCTTCAGTTTGATCAAAGATTCAATCGCACGCAGTTGTTTTTTCTCTTCTCGGGAGACTAAAGAGATCGCTTGACCACTTCCACCAGCTCTGCCAGTCCTCCCGATACGATGCACATAGTCCTCTGGCACGTGGGGAAGATCAAAATTCACCACCAAAGTCAGTAGCTCGATATCTATTCCGCGGGCTGCTATATCTGTAGCAACTAAAATTTGAACTTTGTCCCTTTTGAATTCATCTAAGGCTTTAGTGCGTTGAGTCTGACTTTTGTTGCCATGAATCGCTATTGCTGAGATGGAATCCTTGCTCAGGCGTTTTACCAATTTATTGGCGCCATGCTTAGTGCGCGTAAATACTAATACCTGCTCAGGAGTCTCTTGCAGCAAATCACTTAGTAGGTCAGCTTTATGCTCCTTCTCAACCCAATATAAGTTCTGTGAAACTGTTTCCACTGTTGAATTACGTGGTGCCACATCTATTTCTATGGGGTTTTTACAAATCGTACTAGCTAACTGTCGAATATCTTTGGAGAATGTTGCTGAAAAC
>Ga0315333_10000053_pt1 | contig 32523 bp, 86 predicted proteins | sample M120034915metaG_FD_204521 | JGI IMG/M metagenome (GOLD analysis project Ga0315333, IMG submission 204521) | Ammonia-oxidizing marine archaeal communities from Monterey Bay, California, United States - M1 200m 34915 | ecosystem: Environmental > Aquatic > Marine > Intertidal zone | place: USA...
TCTTTATATATCTTTATTGTATTCTGTAGTATATGTTATCCTTATATAAGATGTATTGTATGTGTGGGATGATTTGTGTGTGGTTACGCAAGGATTGGGTTCTTGTTGGGAACGCTGAATCTCCTTATGATATTAAGCATCATTTGCAAGCCCAAGAAGGCATCTAAAAGGCTCTTTAACCATTCCAATGAGGTTGTATGTAGAAAGCAACTTCAAGACTCCTTCTTCCTCCCTCTTTCAATATACCGATTTGTATATACTACTTTTTCATCTCCATCCAAGGAAATTGCAATAACTCTTCCCCTCACTAAATGATGATCCGCAGTTGCTTTTGCCCACTTTAACGCAGTCTTTGCCGTCCATGCCGGAGTATTTGCACTATAAGCGGATTGATATGTGCTATCCCCATTGATGACCTTGTAAGTCACCACTCTTCCTAATGTTTGTCTTAGATTCATGTTTCTTTCTATATGCTTTAAAGTTATACGTTTGTAACTTGAAACAAATTCAATTGTTTTTTGTTAAATCTTGCCACTAATAAGACGAATCGCTTCATATAAATAATCCACTACATTTTCTAATGTTTTATCCAATCGTTTTAGGTTGGTTGATATATTAATTAAATTTTCATTGATTTGAGTTAGATCATTGTTCCCTTTTTCATTCTTTGAATCCGGCGAAGCAATCCTTTTCCCTTCTCTATATCCGGTCATATAATTCGCCAACTTCTCCTCAAAGCATTCATCTGACAATCTTTGATCGTCCTCGTAAACTGTTCCCTCTGAATCAATATTATTCATCCTGTTTGAAAATTCTCCTCTCTGGAGTTGTAATTATGCACTTGCTCTTTACTTAGATAATTTTGACTCTCATCGTTGTAAAATTGATTCTCATTCGTTTTATCAATACAAGTTATTGTTACCATGTTTCCCATTAGAGACTCATCGCAACAGTTTGTCAAGACTTTTTTTACGCCTTCTTCGTCTAAATTTGCAACGTCTAATATAAATCTTGCCATCTTTCAATCCTCAATTCTAATGATACAACTCTTCATGCCTCTCTAGGTTGTCTATAATGTCATGTAAATATTCGCACATTGTTTCACGATCATAAAGCCTTATACCCTCATCTCCCAAGGAGTAAAGCATAGGTAACTCAATCTTGTCATCATAATCGTGACCAACGACCTTGTGGACGATGACTCCACGAATGTTGTTTCGCTTGCCGTGATCTACTTTTTTAATTATTTCCATTATATTTGCTCCAACTTGAGTTGGAATACTTCTTCATCTTCAAGCATTTCCCCATAAATTTCATCATAAACAAAAGTCTTTAATTCTTCTAATGACATATTGTTGACAATTTCCTCTGCAACTTGGTCGATGTTTTCTGATGTATATTCCATTACCTTGAACCCCCATTGATTTCATCCGCAAGGTTTTGTTCGTGTTGTCTGCGACCTCCTGCGATAATTTCCTCATCAACCAAGTTGTTTATTCTGCTCATGTCCTCGATCTCAATAACTTCGGGGAAATGCTTCTCTAATACCTTAACCATTTCTTCCGTACAGTTATTAAATGATTCTGAATACCCTAGTTGCGGAGGAGTCTCCGGCTTTTCTTGGTTCTCCATCCTTAATCTTAATTTTAATTCATTTATTCTCTCAATGGCATCTTTGATATTTTCATACGAATTCGGAAATTCAACTCCATCGTTCTCGATAGCCCAACTTCCGTCTTTTTTTTCAATTAATTTAAACATTTTGTTTCTTTCTTGTTTCTTTTTAATATTCTTCTTCGTTTTCTATGTATTTATATCCGCTTTCTTTTAATAAAGATGTGAATTGTAAAAAACTTCCGTAATCTTTGCAAGAAAAAAGTTGCCCTGCGTTTTTCCCTGTTCCATCATCGTAATGTGCTTCATAGAAATTGCCTATACCATTATGACAATGTTTAACAAAATACCTTTTTCTTTCATTCATAAAAACAAATTATCACACTAAGCATTTTCTGTCAAGATTTTTTTGAAGCATTTTATTGATTCTATCAACAACTAATGTATTATGTCCACCTATATGCCAATCGGTTACAAACTCAAAAGTCTTTTCGCATTCTTTCCAATCATAAATTGTAGCAACCTCTCCATCCTCAAATTCAAGAATCCACTCCGCTTGTACCTTACCATCTCCACTTCCATCTAAATTGGGTTCTCCAAAGACCTCTACAAGTTCAAAGTAAGGCGTATTTGCACTACCTTGATAGCAAGTTCCATCAGCTAAGTCCCATGACTTCTCATTCCATTCGTTATATACTTTATATTTCATTTTATTTAAATCAACTATCTAAGATTGTCAATATTACCAACTTCCCCTTTATGGAATTTTTTTCCATCCCACTCAATTCCATGCTCTAGCAGAAGATGATGTTCGATTGCAATTAGTTCGTTGTCCGTCTCAGACTCATCCATCGGGGGCATTACTTTCATCAAAAGCCTTATCGCTTTATGCAATGCTCTCCACTTTTTCGCACTAACATTTTCTCCCATTTCATAAAGATCAGCAATATCTGAAATGTTTTTAAACTCCAAAAAACTCATAAATACAATATACCGGAGTTCTGTTTAAAAGTCAAGAGATTGGCAACAATTTCTCTCGTTTATTCAAAATATCTTCCACTTTAACCAATCGGCGCAAAAGGAATTCAATTCTACTGGTATCATCCGTAGAGACAATCTGCCTTTCTATACGATTAAGAACAACTTCAACCCTGTTTAAGTAAGATTCAGTTGACGCTAATATTTCTTCTCTTTTTCTATTCATAGTTTTTATATTTAAATTTAATTTATCTTTCCAAACGATTCGTATTGTATTGCCTACGGCATTTAATTAAAGCCTTTGCCTCTACTTGCCGAATGTATTCCCTAGACGTACCAACCGCATCACCTATCTGCTTGAGCGTCATGTTAGTGCCATCTCTTAGGTTTTCTGACCTCCAAACCATGAGATTTGCCAGTTTCTCATTAAAGTTATTTCCAGCCATAACCGGAGTATCAATAACATTTCCATCCTTGTCTTCTATTTGACTTGCTTTTATCATTTTAATTTATTTTAACTTATTCTATAACTTGTGTATTTTTTTCCTTGGTAATTAAACGTGAGAATGTCTCGCCCTTGGTAATCTTCTTCTATGCTCAAGAACTCGACTTCTCTTTCATTAACCCTATCTCCATTAACAATGACGTAGATTGGATTTTCTGTCAAGAACTTATCGTAAGTTTCTTCGATGTGCTGACAATGTTCTTCAAATTCTTTTTCTTTTTTCTCTTTAGCATAATTTTCGATGTATTCAAAAAAGTCTTCGTGATTTACTTGCTTCATGCCTAAATGTTCTCAAATAATTTAAGAGAAGTCAAGGTTTTATTTTTTTTATATTTCAAGCACAAAAAACATTAAATAAAAAATGCAAACAACAATAATTAATTCCATTAAGATTCCGTAGTTAAGTCGATTAAAAAGTCCCTTAGTATCTGACTTTCGTAAAAAGATTTTTCAATATTACCTTTTTCGAGATGGAAAATCATTGATTTGTGCATGAGTATTACCTCTTCATCATCATCAATTTCATCCATTAAAGCATCTATTGATCTAAGGTTTTGTCCAAATTCAAATGCCCTTCTTAAAGAGATCATTCAAATCCATCATAATCGTTTATATGAATCTTGGATGCTTTTTTAAGATTAGAATGCAAAAGGTGTCTGGTTGCTGAATCCAAAAGCCTATCCGGAATCTCATCATCCTTGGGCAACTCATCCATTACGGAATCAACGTCCAAGTTCAACGCAAAGCAGAATCCTTTGACTTTTCGATAAATACCAATTCTTTGGTTTGTTAGTAAAGACCAACATATATCTAATTCAGTTTCTCCTGCTGATTTAATTGATTCAAATAATTCTGTTTCTGTTTCTGTTTTACTCATATATTTAGTTTATTTATGGTATTAATGATTCATCTCTCTCGGAATGCTTCTATTGCCCTATCAGAATTCGAGATTGAGACAACGAAATGTTTTCATCTTCTTCCACGTTGAAACCTTGACTTAGGACTATGTACTTGATCTGCTGACAAGTCAAGCCAGAACCAACCATTCGGCTCAAGACTTGCTTTATTGTCGGTTCAACCCCATCATCGTGCTTATTCTCAATGTAATTTCTAATCGCCATTTCTTCCGGATTATACTCAACATCATCACAATCGTCTTCACCATCGTCTTCATAGTAAGACTCGAAATCTTCGTCCTCATAGTCATCAGAATAATCTTCCTCGCATTCATCTCCGGCATAAGGTTCGTCATCGTCACTACGCCTTACGACAATAACATTTTTCTTCAATTCCTTTTGAGCCTCCGTAATGTCCCTAATGACCTTGTACTTGCAGACCCTAAGTTTTTGAAAGTCGCAATCAGTAGGAACACTAACTGCATCTTTAGGATCAAACTCAACTACAAGGAGTTTTCCAGAATGTCCAGACCAACTATTTGCATAATCATAAGAACCCACATGAAGTCCATTGGAGCAATGATTGTCCTTATTGTCATCAACGGAATGCCTAGCGACCTCGATAGTCTCCCCTACTCCATTAAAGATTTGACCACTCTCATTTGTCTTCCCTTGGATTACTACAGTATTCGTATTTCCGGTGCTAGACCAATAATCGTCACGAACTCCCTTATATCCCCAAATTTTACCATCTTCAGTAATCGGAAGGGACTTATACCCTAGAAAAGTATAAAGTTCATTAACTGAATTATTAGAAGGATTACTTTGGAGTCTCTTGATATAGTTGACAATAGGAGAAGAATCCTTCAATCCCATCTTCAATAATTGAATCAATTTTTCAACGACAACCCCATGAAGTTCATGCCCACGAAAAAATAAGCATTCATCCTTCACCTCAAGATCACCATCAACAAAATCCTTCACGACACTCATCACGTCAACATACTGAGCCACGTCATCGTATCTAGCCTCAATCAATGCTCTCTGCAAGGGTTTAAAGTTCGCATGATCCTCTCTGACAGTATAAGGTTTGCCTTCGCAAAATACTGTGATGGAATCTTCGCTCATGTTGTATGGTATCTTATTCATAATTTTTTCTATTAATGGTTTTCTAATGTTCAAATTCAATATTACTAAATCTTTATTTGTGAGTCAAGAGTTATTTTCATCATTCTTTGTTTCTTTTACGGAATCGCAAAAGTTTACATAATCCAGAATACCCTTGCCTGTCTTACTCGTCTGTCCCCAATGAATATAAATATGCTCAAGAACAGGGTAATCCCTAACCACCTTATTTAGCATAGACCTTAACCCCCCAAGGGAAAGACTCGATGAATCGTCAAAATTAGGATCGAACTGTTCGTTGAAACTCAAAAGCAATTCATCGTTGCGAGAATCATTTGAATACTTGTTGTAGTCGCAAGAGAATATTTTCACACTCTCAACCAAAAGATGATCCTTCCCCAAAGATTTAATTGAGTTGTATATGTCATCGTTTTCCAAAATATCATAAATCTTAGAATAAGAACTATCCTCTTGCCCATCCGATTTTAATTTTTTAAGAATATTTAAATTCTGATAAGATTGGACTGATTCTTCCGCAAAAGAATCTTTTGTTTGTTCTATCACCCAATCTAATCCATTTTTCCAAACGGATTTCTGAAGTTTCTTGCATTGCTTCTCTTGGACTCCATAAATGACCGGAAATGTCTTATCCTCTTCCTCAAATTTATCTTTAAGCGCTTTTAATACACTTTTCATTCTAACGATAGACACAACTTCTTCGCAAGGATCATCACCCTCCCTCACTATGCGATTGCCCAATGTAGCAAAATAAACACATTCGGTTGAATTATTAGTTAAATCATCAGAATCGTGATCGGAATGATTCCAATTCGCAGAAGGATTATCCTTCCAACTGTGAATGTTGAATTCCTTTAGTCCCACTCGACCCTTCAAGGTCTTCGATTTTGTTTTGGAGGCAAGAATTGCCTTTTCTACTGTAGATAAATAAACAACTCGATCAGAACTAATTAAATCGAAACTGTGATGCTTATTGAACGCATCTTGATCTTCCGAAGACTCAAAATTTATAACTTGAATGTCAGATAAATCTTCATCGTCCAAGAATAAGGTTCTTGCTCTCAGAGAAAGACCATGCGAAGGGCAATCCGCAATAGCTATTATGGTATTTTCTGTGCAATATATCTTGTCTGCTTTCTTGTTTACAACCCGAAATCCATTCGACACATCGGCATCTTCGTCTTTTACATACTTCAGCACCCTAATCCTCCGGTAGTCATTATCATAAGAAAAATTGCAATCAAATGAAGGGGAAGTAATCTTAACGCCTTTCCAACTAAATGAACTTTCCAACAACCTTTTTAAATTATGTGGAATTGAATTATAAATTTGAGAGTATTTAATCTTTGCCTCCCAAAGATCATTAGCCTCTGCCAGTTTTGCTTGAGCAATAGTCTCGACTTCAGAAATAACCTCGTTGGCGCGATTAATTAAAATAGCTTGAGTGGGTTTATTGTACTCAATTGATTCTCTACTATGATGTAGCTTTAGAGAACCTATTTCAAATTCAATATGAAGATTATCTTGTTGGAGAAGTTCCCTAATCATGTCTCCATTTTTTTCATTATCTAAATTCATGGAGTCCACATTGATTGGATAGCGAATTCTTCCCATAACGGCATGGGCATTATAGTGCCTTCCATAATGATAACTATTATCGCTTTCCTCCAAAAACCATCCATTCCCATCCAATGTCCTCGAAACCTTTTCTATTTCAGAAGGCAAGCCAAAGAAAGCAGGAAGATCATCTTCGTTGAAGTATTTGAAAAAAGAGACTACTTTCCCATTGAAACTATTAATGTCATCCGTTGCAATAGCTACTGACACTTCAAGACCGGAATCCTCATCCGAAGACTCCGAATGCAATTTAACGATTTTCGTATCATCGTTTTCATCTACATAGATATTATACGAATTCTTTACTCCTCCATTGCGAGACACAACAGTAAAACTATCTCCATAAGAGAGAGGAGCAAATTTCCCTATTCCAAACGCACCAATATAATTATTAGATGACCTCTTGGTACTCTTTCCATACTTAGAGTACAAATCAAATATTTCTTTATCACTCAATCCATTTCCGAAATCTCTTACGTAAAAATTAGGATTAGTTTGAGATGGAGCATGAACCTCTACCTTCTTACCGGACTTAGCCTCAATGTTTGCATCAAGTGCATTTGCCGTAATCTCCCGAATGATAGCAAGTTGCGAATCAGAATAATTGTTACGCAATAAAGATGCAACATAACGCATATCTTCGGCATCAATAGTGCAATTAACTTGATCGAAATCGTGAGACTGCACAACCAATTTTTTATCTTTTTCTATAATCATAACTTTATTTTTTTCTTGTTTTAATTTTGAAACTCCAATCACTATACATCCGAAAGGATTTAGAGTCAAGTCTTTTTTTACTGTTGTTCTCTTTTTTCTTTAATATACCTAATAATATCTGCAATAGCGTCTTCTGGTCTTTCCTTCTTAAATGTCATCCAATCAAAGCTAAGGCATTCTTCCAGAGAAGTCAAGACAGTATTTAAAATTTCTTTATCGCTCATGCAACCATTACCTTCTCGCCAAGTTCCCATTCTTCTACAAGAGTACCATTCTTTAATGGCAAAACTCTATTCACTAGAAAATTAATAACTGATTGGGAAATGTCCACCACTTCAATAAACTCCTTGTACGAAAAAGGATTGCAACTACCTTGCCCACCATAGGAAATTCGATACCCTTCAGCATCGGGGAGAGAAATGTCGGATTCCTTGACGCTATCCCAATTCCCATTGGAATCCTTTTCCCATTTATGAACAAAATGATAAGATGAAATATAAACTAAAGCATCTATACTAGGTTTTTTAGCACCAGAACTTTCATGTCTTTCTGTATAATTAACAATGTCGATAGTGGCACAAGGGAAATCGCTAGTAACGTTAGTGAGTTTTACATGAATTGCTTTGTATTTGTCCCTGCTCCAGTAAACATGGTCTTGACCATTCCATCTTTTGGTTTTCTTTCTCTCTCCCCCGGATAGTTTGCACATTTTATCGTTACGATCCGTTTTGGTCGTATAGGAAAGAATATTTTCCGCAGGTAACAATTTCTTTATTGTGTTATTGCTCTTGAATATAATATCCTTTGGGGAAAAGGAAGACCAATTAATTCTTTGTGTTTCAAAGTAATTTTTCATATTTTTTATTTCTTATTTTTAGAATGAGAAACTACACTATGGGTAGATTCTCTTGAATAGTCAAGACTTTTCTTTCTTTCGCCTCAAGTAACCACTATCTTCAAGAGTCCATGCCCAAGGAACAGAATTTTTTTTCGATTTTAAGGACTCGATATACTCATAGACAAAGTGAAGGGCAACTACATAATCGTCACTCAATTCGCAATATCCCTCATTGTCAAGTTGGTTCATGTGCAGTTTGCAACCCTCGCAAACCTTTCCTAAATGATCTAGGATGTTTTCTTTCATTATTTGGGATCGTAGTGGTAGTCGTTCTCGTAGTTTTTGAATTGATAACCATATTCATCATAAAAACATTTAACCATCTTAACTGCTTCCATAACGTTCTCGTTGCCATCTCCAAGTGCAGATGACTCTGCCTCGTCCATAACTAAATCCATTGCTTCTTCAAGAGTCATTTGTTGCAATATTCCTTCCAATCGTCACGAATTTCTATTTCGGGATTTTCCATAATGCCAACAACACCATGAATTAACATTTCAATTACTTCGCTAGATTTCATGTCTCTTTCCATTTCCTCTGCCAAGTCATAAGCCATGTCTTCAATCGTTGGTTCGCCTTCTCTCATTTGTCTTTTAGTTACTTTCATTATATAAGTCTCCTTTTCTGTAGTGGGCTATAGCTTCAAGAGTTTCTTGTGCAATTCCTATTGCGGTATGGGCGCTATATTTGTCATCTCCAGTAACCTCTACAATAGTCTCAAGACCATCTTGCAGGATTGCCGAAAGTTTAGCTTCGTTATTAAGTTTTTCTGTGAGAAATTCTATCTCTTTATTTGTGTCCATTATAGTGTGTTCCCATGTTCATCATCGCAAATTGTGCTTTCATCTAATGTCCCATCACTTTGATATATGGAATATTTAGTATGATGTTCGCCTCTCGCTTGAGCCAAAAGGTCTTGGCTCATTTCATTTGGAATGTCCCTGCCTTTTACTTCATCAACATGAGTGATATTAAAATCACAATCCATTAAAGTCTTATATACATCTAACTCTCTAACTTGCATTTCTGCATCTTCTTCTGATTCTGCTTCGACTTCAAAGCTATTGTAAATTTTTACTCCTACTTGATATTTTTTCATAGTTTTTTTATCTTTCGTAAACAGTAAAGCATTTTAAATCATTCTCGTCAACACCAAAAAGGACTCCTCCTCCATTTCCTTCCCCATCCCTGCTAGGATAAAGGCTAATGCCATTATCTAGTTCGATCACATAAACAGGATTAAAGCCTCGATTGTCGTCCCAACCATGAGCCTCTAGTTCTTTTGCACTCATCTTGCATACATTGGAAACAGTTGCTCCAACTAACATATTTTTGTTGTATTGTTTCATACGCATTCTCCCCTAATAAATTTACCGAATTCATTGTTATCCATTTGGGAAGTATCAACAGTCTTTTTCGCTTTCTTTCTTCCAGTAACATCCACGAATAAAGTCTCTCCGGTCTTGGAAGCACCAAATATTGCCCCTCCTCCGTTACCTTCATAATCGCAACTAGGGAATAGCGTTCCTCCGCAATCAAGTTCAAGAACTAAAATCGGGGAATTTGGATTTTGATACCAACCTTCTCGATCACATTCTGATTGATTCATATATCTGATCTTAACTATTTTCTTTCCTATTATTTCCATTTTGAATTTTCCTCTATTATTTTTTCATCATTTTTTCTGCTTCCATAAGAATATCGCACACTTCTCGGATATTGTCAACCGGAATCTGAAAGAATTTATTATGACTCAACCCATGACTTGTAATCGCAGTAACTCCAACGAAATCACTAAAATCAAAAGCCTTGATACTGAATCCGCTCAAGCCACTCCAATCTTTTGAGCTAGACCAAGAGGTTTGTTTCTTGATTTCTTCATTTGTTCTCCCTTTAGACCAAACAACTTCCTTTTCCAACGATTTATGTTTATCTAAATTCATTTTATTATCATACATATTTATATCACCTCTAATTTGTAATACCCATGAGAAAGCAAAGCATCAGTAGAAAGTTCTTTAAGACCATTATAGTCTTCATAGATTTCCCTTAGCTTACCTAAGTTCATTCCAATGTAAGATGATGCTCCTTCTATACTAGGGTCTTGTCTTCTATTTTGTCTATCCACCTCAAGGCAATACTCAAGCATTTTTTGGGAATCGACATTCCAAACAAATTTAACTTTGCGATTTCTGTCATCGCTAATTGTTTTTCCGCAAGTATTTTTTTTAATTATTTCTTCCTTAGAGGTCGAACTATCTATCATTTCTATTCTTTTCATACTATCACTCTATTATCAGTTCTCGGACTTGTCAAGAACTTTTGACACCAGATCAAAAGTTTTTGGATTTTCTATCTCCTCCTCTATTATTGAATGGTCAACTTGAAATGATCCTTCTATGTATTCTCCTTCCGGCAATGAACATTCAGAACTCTCTGCTATCTCAATAGCCTCATCCCACGAACCTGCTTCTACTTCTGCATGACCATACAACTCCCACGAACATGGTACTTTATAATAATTTTTCATTGATCTTCTTTGAATAATTTAATGGTTATTTGTACATACTCGTTTTCTTCAGCAGGAAAAACCCACTCAAACGACTTGTCCTCATGGAGCATTGCTTGAAGCTCTTGCTCATCAAAGGGAACTGTAATGGTGTAGTCTTCGCTCATCGTTATTATTTACCTTCTAATTAAATCGTTTTTGTAATCCAACACAATCTCAAACGCTTTCTTGAGTTTATCGAGGTAAGGGCTTTCGCACTTCCCTTCCGTATGATGCCAATTATCAAAATATTCATCAATATCTATTTCGACTCTCTGCAACACAATATCAAATGCTTCTTTGGTAGTCATTATTTATTCCTCGTACATATAAATTGGAGTATATTCACCCACATAAGCACCTGCAATATTGAAATCAAAAAATTCACAAGCCTCCTCGTAGGTCATGCCATCTCTTTGCATAAGAGTCCCAATAATTGCATCGACAAAGTAGATTGCCCTGCCTTGAGTGTCGTAACCTGCTAAAGCGTCATCGTGACCATCGACTAGCATTGCCATCTCATTGGATGCTACAATAGAATCCTTGAGTTCTTCAAGACGTTTCTTTCGTCTAGCCATTATTTCTTGGTAAACATCTTCTCTTTTTTCTTCAATCATAATATTTCCTTACATTCTTCTACTGATTGTGTCGTACTGAGAAGATCACCTTTGTACTTATGAAGGTTTTCGTCTTCCTTGCTTACAGGATAACACAATCTAAGACAACCATTTTCTTGAAGCATTTGTTTTGCTATGTAATATGCTTGATCCTCGTCTTTCGTTTCGACTTGAATAGTCCCACGAAGTGTCTCCACAATTTCCATTTGAAATTTTTTAATCATTTAATTTTCCACAATATACTACCGCTCTATCTCCATGCTTGTGATTACCATGATATTTGGTTAAATCTTCTTCGCAACCATCTGCATTCCATTCGGGGTAAAAAAGTTTATCGCAACCATATTCGTTAAGCAATTCTGCCCCAATCTCTTCCGCTTTTTCAGCGTCCTCTGCTTCAATATCAATGTAACCTGCGATTTCCTCGTATAATCCGACTCTGTATTTTTTCATGTTATTTCCTCTATAAAATCTAAAACCCTCTTGTACTTCCTATGCACCAATCTTAACTTAACTTCCTTCGCTTTGTCAAGGTTTTTCGTCTTGTAATAAACCGATTGAGAGGACGGCATCCAAGGATTCATTAGTATTTGATAATATTTTTGCCCGTTTTTGATCCCGTATTTAGAATAGGGAATTAATTCTTTTTTGTGATTGGGGAGAAGTAGTGCATAACTACCCCCTTTTAATTTGTTCCACCCAACTTTTAATTCAGCATTCATTATCTCAACAGATTAGAGGAATGACCGCAACCTGTCAAGTATTTATTTAATAAAAATCGCTTTCTATTTCTTCTACATAATCACGCAACCAAGATAAAAACTTTTTCAAGTCATAGCAAAATCTTTTGGCATCATTCCTTTTGAGCCAGAATTCCGTCTGAGATAAAAGAGAAGCCATTTTCTCTTGAACCATTGATAATTCCTCTTCATTGAAGAATCCGGAACATAAATCCGATTCCACAATAGCACTAAGACTCTTAATGTCTTTATCTATTTCCGGTTCATATTTGAACCAATCCTCAAGGTCTTCATCTCTTGCGTCCATTCTAATCCCTATTACTACAGACGATTCTTTCTACAATATCTAAGAAATATTTATTCAACTCCACTTCTAATTCATTTAAAATTAAGTCCGTAGAATCTTCGGAGAGAGAATATTTATTCAAAACTTTTAGTATTATTTCCTTCATCGATTTTTTTTAGAACATTATTAGCTTCCTCTATAGCCTTCTTGTAGTCTTTTTGATTCATAAAAAATAAAATAGAATCATACATCGTTACTAATTCCTCATTCAAATCTTCTTCCATAATGAAGTCCGGCGAACTTACAGTCTTTATTATTTGCTGAGAAAGGTCAAGTAATTTCTTTTCTTCATCCTCCATATTTGTTTATTCTTTCGTTCTATTTGTTTTTGTTGTCCATCCGGTCTTGACTATTTTTTTGCCGACTATTTTCATTTTAACCGGCTGATATACTATCATTTCATCAACAGGATCATTAAACTCATCACCAAGTTCCCATACTCTGATTGACATAGTATCAGTTGAATTATTAATTCTTACTGAAAGATTGCCGACTGTAATCCATGCGTGTTTGCCCGATAGGATAAAATCCTCCCCATCGCTCCCATGAGGTTTAATGTTCATTATTATTTGCCTCTATTTCTTCTGCAATTAATTCTATTGCTTCTTCAAGTTTTTTCCATTGAAGTCTTCTGTCTATTATGCAATCTCTAATGAGAACATTCTTTTCGGGAACGATTGCTTGTTGTAAATGACCAATCAAGGATATTGACTTAATAAGCCCTTGTTGATAACCTTCTTGCCAATCGGGAGTATTTGCACGAATACTCTTTGGGTTTATTACGTCTAATTCTCCATGCGTTTTCATTGAGCATAATTCTTCTACTCCGTATTTCTTATTTTCATTTGTGTATATTTGTGCTTGTCGTTCATTGCGAACCCCATCCTCATAACCTGCATTGTAGTCACTTCCACTCATGTTATTTGTTCCTTCTCTATGATAAATTTATTTAAAGTTCCTTCTTCTATATGTAATTCGGATTCTATCATGGGAATTAAGGTTTCCCCTATTTCTATTTGATTGTCAACGCAAGATAGGGACTCAAGTAATGATACTAGACTTTTCCCTGTATTAGTCCTACTCTCTTGCCCACTAAGAAATAAATTATCAGCAGTTACAAGCATAAGATCATCAAGTTTAATAATGATTGCATTTACTGCATCTGAACTACCTCTTATTCCTAGTTTAACCTTCATGGCACTTTTCGTTTTCTATAACCTCTTTAATATAATCTGTATCATAAGTGTTATAAATATATTCTTCCATTACTTGAGAACACTCCGAAAGCCTTTCCGGTATACAAACCCATTCGTCTTCATAAGACTCTATAAAATCTTCGCGTTTCCAATTCTTTCTTATCGAACATAATTCTTCTACTAATTCTCCATGCGTTTTCATAATTCTATATGGGTTATTTAAAGTTTGTCTGATTATTCCTGCTATTGTACTCATAATTAATTCCAATCAAAGTCTATCGAATAAGCAAATGCCATTCTATCTTTCCAAGGTTCTCCATATTTATCTTCTTTAGTAGGGTCAGTAATTCTAACGATAATGCCCATTCCTTCATACAATTCCTCACCATCGGTAGAGAATATGCAATCTATATTTAGAGTGTCTGTTTGGAATACATGAACATTCTCTTTGTAATCAAGAAAATGGACAGGCACTCCCAAGTCATCTGCCACTAAATCATTTCTGATAGTTAAGTGACTGCCATCATGCTCTAAGGTCTCTGTGTTTACCGCTCTCATTTCTTTTTCTTTTTTTTGTTATTCTTACAATACTGAAGGAAGGTCATCTTTTTGTCAAGTCCTAATCGCACCCATTCTTTATACAAATTCATTCTTTGAGACCGGTGTTTTCCTGTACCCTTGGAAAACTCTCTTGATGTCTTATTGTCAAATCCCCCCATATTATTTACTCCTGTTCTCCCCAAGATTCTACCCAAGGAGGATTGTCGGGGTCATATTCCATGCTACCCTCGTAGTCTCCTATATTATTTTCAGCAATCTTTAATGCCTCATCTTCGCTTTCAGCTTTAATAAGTTCTGAACCCGTTGCATGGTAGTTTTTGACCCATGCTATCTTGTATGTTTTCATGTCTCCACTATATATAAATAGTTATTTTGTGTCAAGCGTTAATTCTGGAAAAGTTACTTTGATGTAACCCTCAGAGGCAAACCAACCATCGGGTACATAGAAATCTTTATTTGATTGTTTTTTCATTGCAATATACTTTTCCCACAATTCGGGATTCGATACTCTACAATCTAATTCGACCAAGTATTTGGCGTTAGGGAATTCTAGGTCTTCTTCTGTATCACTCATACCACTAAAGGGAACTCCTATCTCTTTAAATAGTTCGTATTTGGAATCCAATGGTTCAGTCATTAAAGGTGGTAAAAAGAATTGTGAAAAACAAGAGAACTAATGCTATCCCCACTCCAACACTATTCGCCATTAATATATCCGAAAAACTCATATTACAAATTTAAATTTTCTTTATTTTTTTAGATGTCTTTTGGGAATCTTGCTTCCAATTAGCCTCTACCCAATCTTCGTTCCTCTTTTGAGACGCATAGAAACGATTTAATATTCCGGCATCTTCATACGTAATATATTTAGAACTTAAAACTTTTTTAGTTTTATGATCTATTAGGTTGTACCTAGATACATTTTTATTCCAAACTTCTTTGTTAAACATCATATATTTAATTTTTAGATCGAGTAGTCATAATTGTCGTGATGCTCCATCAATTCTTTAATTTTATTTCTTGCTTGATACCAAAGCTCTTTAGAGTCATCTTTAATTTGAGCTAGACCATAACCATGCCATACTTTGCATATCTTGTCAATATTTTTATCGTTGGCGTAAATAACAAAATGATTCCAATTCTTTTTCCCGCCTATTGTTTCTTGTTCAATCCACTCAGCAGGATAACCTTCCGCAAAATACAACACGGCATTATCTTCCGCAAACTTTCTAGCGAGAGACACGAAGCTATCTTCTATGTCATGTGACTCGTAGAGGTCGGCATCTTCATGCCAAGACTCGTAAACACTAATAGTAAATTTAAAAGTATCTTTGATAGCGACTGCTTCTCGTTGCCACTTCACTAATTCTTCGTCACCATGCTCCATCATCTCAACGCTATGGTCGTTGCCGTACCACTTCATTTGCGTGGTTACGGGACTCGCATAGATAATTTTTTGAAACTCTCTAAGGAGTTGATCGTTAGGCTTCGTAGTCGCCGGAGTCCTTCTAAAACTTACTGATAATCCTTCTCCGCTCATTATTTTAACCCCACTTCTATTTTTGATTCTATTTTCTTTTTGGTTATTAAATGCAAGTAGTCCACATACCTTATATTTAGTGCTTTAGCTTGAGCTTTTAGATACTCCTCGTTCTCGATAACTCTCTCGGCAGTAATTGGACAATCATCTCCCATCATAGGGTAATTGTGAAGCGTGTCAACACTTTTATTTGACGAACATCCTGCCCCAAAAACCAAAACTGTAAAAAGTATTTTATTCATTTAACGCTCTCCCAAGTTTCTTTAAGGGTAGCCTTGCGATAGTCTTGAGAACTCATATCTAAATCCCCAAGAATATCTGCCCCTCCTCTTTCCTCTAAAATTTCTCTTGCTTCTTCTTCCGTATCCGCATCTATTTGATAAACATAAGTTGCAGGAACGCTAAAAATATAACTGTTCTTTTTGCTTAAATCCCAATCGTAATCCATATTATAATACATCTCGCAATCAGTCATTCTTTATTCTTTCTCCTAATTTAATAAGCATTTCTTCCACATCTGTCATGGTATCTCTAAAATGACGAGAGCGATATTCCGAAGGCGTGTCTTGATCTGCCTGTTCAAAAAGATCATGCAAAAGATTGACAACCTTATCGAATGTTTTCTTATTTATTTTTTTATTCATAATTCCATAACATTAAAACCTTTTCCCGGAATTGTCAAGGCTTTTTTTGTTTTAATTAAAAGGGTGCATATCCGTCATCATCGATCTTCCACATTTCCTCTCTAACTTTTTTATTTTTATTACAATATTTGACAAAACCTTTTGATTGGGCTTTTATCATTAAATCTTCTACGTCTTTACGGGAAAACCATCTAACGACATCATCCTCTGCACTTAAAGCAAAAAAAGTATCATCATTACCAAGAATTGCGACTTCGTAAGTATCGTCTTCAATTCTACCACCAAAGTCATTAGAACCCCCCTCTTGACGTGAAATGACGGATATTGTGCGATTTCTACCTAGATTGAGTTTTGCTACGAATCCTTCTTTGCGATCATCGAGGGAAAACTTTAAGTCTTCAAATTTTTTCACTTTTAGAATCCGGAAATACTCGCCCCCCAAACAAACAATATTGAAGCAATATATTTGCATCCTCTTCATTCCACTTATTTAAGACGAATTTAAAATATCTTTTAAAGTCTTTTGATTTTAATTGTTTTAACCCATCTATAAACAATCCAAGGGTTAAAATCCAAGGGTTTTTTAAAGAACCTGTAGCTCCGAATCTGTTTTTATATGTTTTTTTTCCGTATATTAAATACCCCGGAACTGTAGTTGAATCGTCATGGAAAAGAATTTCCTCCATCGGAACATCTTTTCTTGACCCATGAGTCTTGTAGTCTTTAATCCAATCTAAATTAGCCTCCATCAAGGCAACCGCAAGAATTTCTGAAAGATTCCCTCTCTGGAAGGAACAATCTCCTAAATCAAATTTTTCCATATTTTATATCCTTAATATCTATACAGTAAAACTAAGAAACTTAAATGTCAAGAAAAAACTTTAAATCAAGATTTCCGGTTCTTCCTCAAATTCGTGCATACAAGACCAACTTACTCCCGACTCTTGCTCCGAATCATCTGAAGTTGTTAAATCAATAGAGAACTCCCGGATTGCCTTGGCAATAGGTCTAGGAGCGTCCCAAGCGGTATCAAAAATATATTCAATATGATTGCCGGACTCAGAACTTATTTCCGATCTTACGGAATTCCATTTAGTACCCCAATTATCTGAACTCCAACGATACCAATTATTAATACTGTCTAGTTGTTCGGAACTAATATTTCCTGTAGCCTTAAAGTCTTTTGAATTAGGAGGCATAGGAATGATTTTATTAAAATCAAAAACATTATCTTTGGATTCAAATTTCTTTTTGAGTTCTTTTATTTTGTTTTTAGACCCTTCAAATCTTACTATGTTATGTGTCCAGTTCGGCATTGTATTATAGGTTAATATTTATTATTTAGACATTTCAAGTGCGAAATCAACTTGATCGTTCCATTCTTTTATTTCTTCTAAAGCTATTTCTTCTGCCCTCTTAACTTTTACTTCGGGAGGTTGGAAAGGATGATAATCATGGTAAAGAGAGTAGACATCACAAAGCCTATCTTTTATTTTAAAAGGAAAATTTTGAGCTATGTTGTCGCACCTTGTGCGAACTCCAATACAATGAGAGAAAAGCCTTTTGCTTATTTTGCCATTATGTAATTTTTTTGCATAAAACTTCATTATTTTATGATTAGCGCCCTTTATGTAAGTAGCTTCCTTGTTTTTTGACCATGAAGTTCCTTCGTTACCCTTGATTTTGGAGCATGATGGTTTTTCCTTTTTAGTATGATCTGCAACCTTACCCCCTTTGACATCAAAATAATAATTAGTTGACATGATAAGTCTGCCCTCTAGGTCTTCAAGAAGGTCAACCCCCACTCCATCATCTTCGCCTTGGGCATAATAATAATAAATAGTTTTTACTTGTTTATTTTCCAAACAAGCGGTTTGAATATAATACTCGTAATACCTGCCATTTGGCAAGTCTCTGTATGCAAAAGTAGAGGTATTCCGATCAAGCAAAGTGATAGCTTTGCCCCTCTCTTTTTTTATTCCTCTTGAGTTGTGGAGGTTGGGGCGAGAACTGCAAAGGTATAAACGATGACCGGCATCTCTGGCACTCCAACGAAACTTATGAGTCTTCGATCTTTTTAACTTATTTGACAAGTCTTTCATCCTCTGCCTAATACTCTAGCTTTTTCGGATTCGGGTATAGTTCCATCATGGACATATCCCGAAGCATCTTCGGCTTTCTTTAGCCCAAGAGGACGAACTATCCAATAAACAATTTCGCTCAAAGGATGAGCAACCATATTGTGAATAAACCAATTTTTATATAACTTTTTCATGAAGTGATTGATATTTTATTCATCTAACAATTTATCTAAGTCGTCTATGTCAATAGACTCCAACTTTTCATTAGGGTCAAACAAATCTTTGAACTCTATTTTGTCTTTTTCTAAAACCAAGATGTTATCCATTTTATTTGAGCCTTGATGTTTCTTTGCGTCACCAAGCATAAGTTCTAGGGATTTAGTGATCTCATCTACGCTTTCTCCGATAACATCGGGGTTTTCAGAATGAAGGGCTATTTCGCCTTTTTCATTATAGAAGACTTCGTGTAAACCATAAGTATCACCATCTTTGATTATCCTATAATTCCACATCTTAATCCTCGAATTCTGTTATAATTAGACTTCCGTCAGAATTTTCTGATACTTTCCCTTTCGAGCTTCTATAGTAATAATCATCTCGATTGTCCTTTGTAGGGGTTTCTGCCGACATCATTTCGGTTTTTTCTTCTAAATCTGGAAACCACTCCCCTTCAGCACCCACAAAGTAATCGTCAACGGAACTAGGGTGGAATCCAACGGAGACCATCATACCTTTAATGATGCTGACCATCTCTGCGATGTCTTGATCGTCCCTCTCTGTCTCGTAAGAGGTTGTATTGCCATAGTGTGTTATTGATATTTTCATTTTTCCCAATTTATTTTATCGTAATTTTTTTTAAAAACAAGAGATATATTCCGGGGGGAATCTCCCTTGCCATTTCTTGATGCAGTTTTCTTGCTACCCGATTCTTTTTTATTCCCCGATTCTTTTTTGCTAGGAGGAGAAACTTTCTTTTCTTTCTTTTCCATAAGATAATCTTAAGTCTAGTATTAAGGGTCGTAAAGCCTCCCGATAGAAGAATCGGGAGGCTTTAACAAATTCCCTTTCTCAGCTATACTTCTCAATTAGTTCGATTTTATCGTAGGTCTCGAAAAAGTGCTTTCGCACAAGATGGTAGTCCTGCTTTTTCTGACCCGTACCACTATCTACAACCGGAGCATTATAAAGAGCCAATGCGAGATTATTAAAGTCTGCCTTTTCTTTTTCCTTAGTAGTTTCCAAGAGTAAATTTTTAGCTTCATCTGGATACAATTTGAGGAGTTCTACAAAAGCACAAGACATCCCTTTTCTGGATAGCGACCTATGATTCTTAGGGTGTGTTTCCGAATCGGGCAAAACACTAGCGACATACTTGATTTGGGATTCATACTTATTATAAGCCAATCGTGAAGAAGAAGTGGAAACACCCTTCCCCCATTGAATAGAAACCTTTCCTGTCTTTTTGCAATTTCTTTCTCTGGCTAATTCTACTTTGGCTAAATTTTCCGCAATTTCATTCACTTCCCTATCGGAACAAACACCATCAAGAGAATTGATATGATTAAAGGTTCTCTTTCTTCCTGTATCAATTTGAACCTTATGGTCAGACGAAACACCCAATTTAAATTCAACTGGAATTTTGAGGTCTTTATTATTCTTTAAAGCCCTCTTTAAAGCCCTTAAAGCCCCTTCTCCCCTATGTTGCATATCAGCCAGAGTTCCATCTTCTTCAAAATCTCCAGAACTGACGCTGGATTCCCAGTTGCCATCATACATATCTTTGGCATATTTGGCAACATAAGCCATATTCAATGGTCTATTACTAATATTCCATCCCCCTTCTGAGGCATCGGTACTCACAAGCCTCTCAAGCAGATGAATATCATGGGAACTTGTTGTGAAAATGTAATTTACGCAAGACAAGTATACACATGAAGCGAAAGGATTTCCTTCCAAGTCTGTCGTGTCGAAATTACGAATTCTTTCTGATGCTTCGGCTTCCAAAATGGCAGTCACCACTTTATTTGAAAACCTTGACTGTTCATCGGTACTTAATGTTTCATTAAGACAGTTCTCTATTGATTTAAGAATCGCAGACGATTCTGAGTTATTATTTATTGCATTAGACATATTATATACTTTCTTTTAAAATTGGCGTAATTGCCATTATTCTTATATTATCATAAACAAAAGATGGAATGTCAAGTTTATTTCGTGATTTTTTCTTCTAATTCTGCATTTAGATAATCTTTATGAGTCATTTCGCAAAGATTACCATCTATTGTTGTTCCACCTTCTTCTTCAAGAATGGCTCTGGCTTCATCTTCTGATTTAGCCTCGACCTCATAAATGTAAGTGGCGGGAACTGAAAAAATATATATATCAGTCATGAAATTTCACATCTCCATTTTTATAAGTAAACAAACTAACCATGTGGTCAGTATTGATTCTCGCAAACTCCTTATCATCTAATTCAACCGCATAAGCGGAGCAGTTCCACTCCATTGGCTCGTCTTCTTCCCTCCACTCATCATTGCCGAAATTAGCCTCGCTTACATTAATGTCAACACGATCATTGAAAGCCAACCAAGCGTCATAAGGGTCTGTATGGTCAAACTCAATGTCAGGATCAGTCTCAACCATTTTAATATGAGTTAAAGCCTCATCAATGATCTTTAATTTTTCTTCATTCTTTAATTTTAGTAACATTATTATATTATCCCCCATTCCTTTTTCTTTTGTTCTCTCTCTTCGTCAGTATAATTATCCCATTCTTCTTGAGTCTTCTCCTCACACCCTGCTAGAGTATCCTCTCCGAAGTCTTCTACAGACCTACCTTCGGGCATTAAGGATTGAATGGTTTCCAAAACCTTCTTTCCCACAATATCGTGAACTGCCCCGAAATCATAAGTCCACATATCTTTGTCGCTACCATAACCAAATTGAATATTAATGTAGCAATCGTCAATGAAGTCGGTTCTATTTGTTACAGGGCATCTAGGAACGCCATCATCGCTTATTAGGGTGTCTTTGTATTTCGTCATTTTCAAAAATCCATTCGTAAATTTTTATTCCAATATAATAACCTATGCAAAATGCAACGATATAATCCACATAAACTATTCGTCACGATGTACTTCTGCACTATTGATAACTTCGCTAAAGTCTTCCCAATCATCGGAATACGGATTTTTTCTTTCTATAGAAATTAATTCTATATCCCAATTTTTATGTTCAATCATTTCTTTCTGAAATTCCAATGCTTGCTCTGCTGATTCGCAATTATAGTAATGATAATTGGTCATGATAGAATCTTCGGAACTATACTTTATCCGGAAATCATAGAGTCTAGGGACTTTGTTCTTTTTGCTTTTTTTCATCCGCACTCCTTTTCAAAATCTGATTTAATTAAAGAATCTTTTACGGACTCTTCTACTAATTCATTAAAGGTCATGCCCTTTTCATGGGCGTATGTCATATATCTTAAAAGCTCATCATCACTAAAGTCAAGCTCAATAGTTGAATATTTCGATTTCAGATCTTTCTTTATCGTGAAGCTACCATTTTTATTGTCAATAAACTTAAGATTATCTCCTTTTTTACAACCTATAGATTCAAGAAGATCGCTATGCAACTCAAAGCATAGTTCACCCCCTGAATTCTCTAGTATTTCAACTATAGAATGAACTTTCATTTTAAATTCCCTTGTTTTATTAACTCCTCAAAGGTAGACCACATTTTTTGGTATCTAGTCTCATGCAATTGCTTCATCCCGATAAGCATATTCAACAACTCATCTTCTGTTGCAGGTTCGGGAGCATCTCCAACGGCATAAATAACTGTATCAATATCATTCGGAAATTGAGCCATCTGCCCTATCGCTTCTTCTAAATCATGTCTGTTTTTCATTTTATATTACTCTTTCAAAGGATGACTTTTGCCAATCAGCAGGAGAATCTTTCCCTAGATCATCATATTTCACTATATAGCATTCAATCATAGAGTCAAGGAAAATATCTTCTATTATCGCTTTTATTATCTTCCAGTTGCCTCCTGCAAGCCCACAGGAGATGCCGTAAGGTACTCCTACGACTTGTCGGGCATTAAGTTCATGTTGATTGAATAACAAGTCTTCTTGCATCGCTTTCATCGCTTTCCAGAAATATTCGTAGTTGACTTCTCTTTTCGATGTTGAATATCCCGATTGGGTGTAGAGATTATAGATGGTTGCATGAGGCAAATGAGTCCATTGAGTCTCTATCACCGCTTTAGAATAATCTCCTATTTGGCATCTCCAATTCCCGCCATCATTGTATTCATTGCTCCAACGCTCTGCATCCGCTTCAAAGGCTTGAGGGTAGCGATCCTTTATTTGCTTGGCGATACCTGCACCCATAACATTCTGACAGTTACAAGAGTGTGCAATATTATTTATACCAAGAAAGGTATCCGGATCGGTTGTACAATGGGTGGGAAAGTCTAAAAGATTTCCACCAATAACTGGAATTTCACTCAACATAATACCACTATATTATATAATAAGTGGCGCGTCAAGCTTTTTATTTAAGAATACTTAATCAAAATAAAATAGTTAAGACAAATCCTAGCGTCTTGCAAACTTTAAGCTCAGGCAAAGAGGCAAACTTAAAAAAACGTTTACAGGTCTCTTGGGAAAGGAGTTTTCCTCTATAAAGGCTATATTTAGAAGATAAATATTTCATACTTTAATTAGACTACCAACTATTGATGGTTGTGTTTTCTCTATTGGATAAATGACTTTCAAGCTCTTGGGCTATTTCGGTCAAAGCGGTTATCTTGAACTGATAGGCATGATACATCTTACCTTGAGTTCTTAATTTGCCTTGTCTTTCTTTGTATCTTTCGATAGCTTGGGAAATAATTTCCCTATCAAACCTACCTTTGTAAGACCAACCCAAGTCAAAACCTCGGCGCAAACCTTTTTGATGAGCTTCCTCAAACTCATTGGATATACCATTATTATACATAGCTTGTTTTATCTATCTAGTAAATTGCAAATTATATCATAAGTAAAGCATAGAAACACTACAACTGCAACATAAAAAAAAGGATCAGAGATTATTGAGTTATGTGGATTCATCCCCCGGTTTCCAATTTATGCACCATTTGTAACTCCGAACCCCTGTTATACTGCTCTTTTTATCCTTCGGCAAGGCAGATGCGGTAGATTTAAGGTTGGTTTGCAATGTGTCTATAAGCACATATAGCTCGTTTATTTGTTTTTTTAATTCGTGTATTTCTAAGTCTTTGTTTTTCATATTGAGAGTATTAATTAATCACTCTCTTTTAATACACCCTAAACTAAAGCCTAAAACCTTTCATAATCATCTTCTATTCTTGTAATATCATCCTCGCCAAAGTAAGAGCCTGTTTGGACTTCTATAAGAATCATGTCGCTACTAGTGCTTGGATTAGCCATCCGGTGCTTATCGCCAAGAGCTATCAACACAGTCTCTCCTTCGTGGTAATTTCTTGTTACATCATTTAATGTAACCTTTGCCACTCCCTTTACTACAGTCCAAGCTTCTCGGCGTTTGTCATGATATTGATAACTGAGCCTTTGTTTCGGTTTCACGCATATTATTTTTACCTTGCAGTATTCTTCGTCTAATAAGACTTCGTAATGACCCCAAGGTTTATTTCCAATCATTGTTCTTTTGAATGTATTAGAAATAGATTCCCGTTCATTGTTTTCGTTCATTATCGCATTATTGTAAAAGATCTATATTGAATGTCAAGGCAAAATTTCAGGATGATAACAGGAAATTATTTCACGAAAAATATGAGCAAGCATTTTATCATTCTCTAACTTAAAATTATTATTACAAGAGCTTTCGTATGCCACCTCGATACCGGCATCCATCAACTTTCCCAAAGAATCAAAATTAGAAATGATTTCGTTTTTAGTGATATTGGAATAAAAAGATATATTTATTCCCTGTTCTTTTTTTATTAAAATTATAATCCTAGCATCTTTATTTGGCTCAAAAGATTTTGATATTAAATTATTCCATATATTCAAACATAAAAAATCTATAGATTGAATTTTTGAAAGAGATTTCTCCTTGTAGTACTCTTTATATAAAATATTAAATACTGGCTTATACCTGCATTCCTTGATTAAATCACGAAGGGTCATCACGATTCAATGTATACAGAAAAGACCTGTAATTCTCAATCGTTACGGAAATTTCTAACCCCGAAGAAATGTCTTCGCATAAATCAATATATAAATCTCCCTGCCGGATGATTTCTTTGATCGTAGAAATATACGCCTTATTTAAGCCCCTAACCTTTTCTGGGTAGTATTCCGTGGGATGTCTTTTTAGGTCTTGGCGAATAAGCCTCGCCCTAGTTATTCCTTCTTGAATGGCGTCATAATGAAGTTGTATGCTCACCAACTACATTACACATTAAATACCATTGCCAAATAATTCGTCCCGAACCAAAGTAAAAGAATTAAAATCCGGGATTATTATATGTTTGTCGTTTTTTAATACAATTTTAAAAATTAATTTTGCAGAATTATCCGGGCAATTTTGCTTTAAATATGCAATATTATTTTTATTTATATAATAAATTTCTCCAGTATTGTCTGTAATCTTTATGAAATCTGAATTATTCATCATCTAGGTATTCTTCTATGCTTATTATTATTTTTTCTTTATTGCATTCGTGCTTATGAAGTAATTTTGAGATGTTTTTCTTTAATGAATACAAAGATTTTCTCTTAATTCTTCTATTATTTGGAATACTATAAGGGTTTTTTGAATAGAAATCCAATATTTCCCCTATGACATTAATATGCTTTTTATAAAATTCCAAGAGATTGTTACTTATATTATTAATGCTAGAAATCAATTCTTCCTTATTTACGGGAGTACTACCCTCATCGTATTCGCTCAACAAGTTTTCTATTTCTTTGGTCTGTTCCGGGGGGAGGGATTTGGAAAATTCCGGATCTTTTTGCATTAATACAAAACTATCAATAACAGGCTGAATGAAATATTGTTGGGTTCTACCGCATAAGAATTCATATTCCCCCTCAAGCGTTTTAACATTATTTCCATAGAAATCAAAAGTATTCCACAATAATTCAACCTGTTCTTCTTTTTCCATATTAATTAAAATGCTCCATGAACTACTCCCGAATCTGCTTCGCAAAAACCCCAGTTATCCTGATTTAAGAAATGGAAGGATTGGTATTTTGTCTCTATATTATAACAAAAATCGCTCAAAGTAGTATCTTCCAAGTTGTGCTTTGTCATATATTCCGACACTCCTTCTGCTATAATCTTAGCCCTAAAGGGGTCTGCATCCAATTTTAAGTGATGTTCTGATATTGCAATCTGATCTATTTTCATAATATTTTTTGGTTTTGGAAATAACTTTTTACCACCAAGAAGAATAGTAAACTTTTTGCCCATCAGCAATTGCTTCTCTTGCCTCTCTGATGAACTCTAAGTCAGTCTCCTTGTGGAAATAGTTATTACCCTCATAAGGCTTGCCATCTTCGTTTTCCCAACCGAAAGAATCATCTCCAAAAAAGAACCCACCTGTTTCGGGCATAGTCTTGTTTGATACATGAGCCTCAAGTTGCTCAAGGTCTGACAGAGTAATCTCTAGCTCAACGCAATTAAAATCACTACCCATTTCACAAGGGTCTAGGTCATCTAGGTTTCCTTCGTATGGTCTGCCCTTGTCTTCCCAAAGTTGTTCCATCCAACCTTGAAGTCGGTTGTGCTTTCTCCAATCAACGATGGTGATATTGCCGTCACTATCTTCATCTGGCAATCTCCTATATGCGTATTGATCTAACCCCATGACATTTTCTCCTTGCTAGTAAATTTTTCTTCATTATCTATCTCATCTTCCCATCGTTTGGCATTTAACCATGAACTTGCATGAGGAATGAATCTCCTCTCTTGCCCACGCCAAGATTCTAAATGATCTTCATATACAGAAAAAACGTCATCTATTTCTTTTTTGGTTAATCTTAAAAACGCCATTCTGCTTTTTTGCTTGGACTTTTTTAAGGGATAATCTCGCCAAAACCTATCGAAACTCTCCTCTTTAGAATTTTGGAGAATATCATCAGAGCCGGAGTGGTCTGGCTCAAGGATGGAAAGTAAATATTTATTCCTGCTAACGCCCCTTTCTTTCGCTAAGTTCATCCATTTCTTCGACAACTCAGTAGGAACGCTAATTCTTACTATGCTCATGTTTTTTTTGATTTTATTCATAACTACGCTTCTGTTTGGTTTCTTTAAAAGTTCTAGTATTGTGGTGAATGTAAACCTTATTGCCGTATTGGTCAAGAGTATTATTGCAAACTGCATAACCAAGTTTACGCAATGCCTCTAAATTAGTAGAGGTGTAAACAGTTTGACCTATCAATTCCGCAAGGTGTTTGGTGTGAGGATGACTAGTAATCAACCATCTTTGCTCGTCTTGAGTTTGATAACATGGCTCGATTGGTTCGACTAGAATCTCATCGGGGAATCTATATACATTATTCATTGTTATTTCCTTGCACTTATTTGTTACCAAGGTAAGTTGGCAACCTTGGTGGAGGAGGATGTTAGGCATACCCTATTTCCATCCTCGTCTTCATGTCCACCACTAATAACCCAACTCTTCATAAATTTTACTGCATTTACTTGTTGCTTATTATAAGAATGAATGTCAGTCTCATATAGAGAACTATAAGCTTCAATTACTTCATCCATAAGTTCAAGCACTTTACTTTGTGCAAACTTTTTGCCCACATCCATGCCTTCCTTGAATGCCCTTTTTTGGTTTTTCCAATCTTCTTGCTCCTCAAGACTCATCGTTATTTCCTTGCACTTAAATTGCCACTCCACCAAGATGGTTTAACCATAACTTCTCCACCCCTGACCTTGACCAATCGCCTTGGAACATCATTCAAAACATATTGTTTGTTATGTTCTTTGGCGGTTTTCGGCTGAAAGAAATATTTTCTTAAAGTATCTATTTCCTCATCGTTAGTTGAGGTCAACTTGTACTCGTAATATTTTATTGTATCACTCATAGTTAATCAGTATTATATCCCATTGTCAATACTATTACAATACTTAAGAAACTCAAAGGAGTCAAGAAAATAATGAGAAACAATTAAGAATCATCAATTTTCTTTATTTCCAATAAAGAGGAAATGAATTCTTCTGACTTTTGAAATACTTCCGGATGATATTCCTTCACCCACTCCAAAACCCATTCGCGGACATAAGAGTTCACTACTTCCTCTTTTGATAAGTCTAAACGGTATTTATTTAACTCTTGATTGTTTTCTATTTTCTTCTGATTCATTCCCATAGTAAGGCATTAACCATCCCAGATGAATATCTTCTGCGGAAACAGGCTTGATATTCTCCGCTCCTATTTTATTAACGAAATAAACAATTTCTTTTTGATTTAAATCTACCCTCTTGCCGTTAACCCAAACAACATAAGCCCTTCTTCCATTTATATCAAAAGGAGGAGGAATGCTATTTATTTCAATCATTGCGTTTTCTGGAAAATTACTACCAGAAAAACAAGAAGAACAAAACAAGCAAAGTAGAAAATATGAAGATCTCATTTTATTTCTTTTTCTTCAATTTCTCTTCTATAACTTCTATTAACTTTTCCATCTTCTTTTTAGGCAATCTTTTATACCCTAATAGGAAGTCAATTATTTTATCTACAGATTTTTCTCCAAAAACCAACTCATCATTAAACGCTTTTCCTTTTGACAATACCTCCCAGCAGTATCTAATCCTATCCCTCCAAGATAAAGGTCGATTAGAAAGCCCGGAACTCCAGTAGGAAAAATAATACAGGCGATCTTCTACATCATAATCAATGCCCATCCCTTCTCCTTGGCATTCGCATTTAATAAATATTGACCTGTCTTTATTTTCATTCATTATTTTTGCCTCCCATAACTGTTCTTAGTACATTCATTATAAATAAATAAAAAACAAAGTCAAGATTAATCGACAAGGGTTGTCTCGTTATCCTCTATATTTTGGAAATTGATCAAGTAGTTTCGTTCTTCTCTATATTTAAAGGAGTATAAAACCTATATTTTAATGACCAATAACTCCCTGTTTCGCTCCCCTCCACATTTGAAGGAGTTCAAACCGTAAGCAGACTCAGCGAGATGCTTATTGCTGTTTCGATCCCCTCCTTATTTGAAGGGGTGTAAAACTAGAATACCCCTAGCCGACTTAAGTTTCGCTCCCCTCCATATTTGAAGGAGTGGAAACCTGGCTTGAGGAGAGAGTTGCCTTGAGTGGTGTTTCGCTCTCCGTATTTGAAGGAGCGCAAACCCCTACAAAGCAATGTGCTGATTATTGATCTGTTTCGCCCCCCCTCATTTGAAGGAGAGCAAACCCGAAGCTCCTAACCCCTTAATATGAAAGGAGATGCCCCTCGATAAAATCTAAGGGCTTTTAGTTCCCCACCGAACATGGAAGAACATCAAACTGTAAAAGAACAAATTAGCCAAATGCCCTCTGGCGTACAACCTCGGCGGCATTAGGGTCTCGAAAAAGATGAGTGCCACATTCCGGGCAATCCCATTCCCTTTCGTCTAGAGTGAGGTTTCTATTAATAAAACCACAACAAGAACAAGTCATAGAGGTATATTTAGGATCAACCATTTTACAGGTTTTCCCCTCAAGCTCTGATTTATATTGAATTTGTGAAATAATTTCTGCCACACCACCACTGACAAGTTTTTTATTAATCGCTTTTTTGACTCGCCTTAATATTTTCTTGTCCTTCTCTGTCTTTTCTACTATTTTCTTAACTTCAAAATCTTCAACGGCAATACCATCATTTTCGGAAACTATCTGACGACTAATGGCATGTCTTGCATGTTTTTTCTTATTTGCCTCATAGCGTTTGAGCCTTGCAATCTTAGACTTTATTTTTCTGAAATTCTTTGACCCCTTTTTGCAAAGAGCCAATTTCTGATTAAGTCTAGCCTGACGAGCTTCAATATCTTTATAGGTTGGAATATGGAACGTATTCCCCTTATTGTCTGTAACATGCTCCTTAATCCCAAAATCTAAACCGATTGTTTTTTTAATTTTAATCTTCTTCGGGAGGGTTTGGGATTCTCCAACTATACATACATACCATTTTCCGGCTTGATGTTTAATGGTTGCGATTTTGGGTTTTCTTCCATCAAGGGAACGATGCATAATAAGTTTGACCTTATGAGGTTTTTTTCTGCTTGCGGGATTAGATAAGAAAATATGGCTTTTCTTCAACTTATCTTCATTTATTTCTAATTTATATGAATCAGTTTGAAAGCTATTTGCCAACCTCAAAGGTTTGGGTTTCAGTCGAGAACCACCACCCTTGGTAAAGAAATTACCTCTGAGTTGACCGGCAATATGATTTAGATCTCTTGAGGGGCATTTTCTTAAAAGCTCAATACCCCAGTTATTCCCTTCTTCATCAAAATACCTATCCTCAAATCCTTCACCATAAGTTCTCCATCTCGTTATATTCCTATTATAAGCAGTAAAATTAGGCTTTTTTTCTTCCTCATTGTCCGCTTCAGCCAGAAAGATATACTCATTCTTAACTAATTGAGAAGCTCTGCAACAATCATATAGATATTCTTCCTGCTCCTTGTTTGGCTTAATTGCGAACTTGAAGGTTTTCAAATTCTTATTGTTTTTCTCTTTGGATTTCATCAAAGAACTCTAGTTTCGTTCTTAAGACCACATGTCGTTGTTTCGTTCATTTGGTATAGATGCCTATTTGAATTAAGCTTTGACTTCCCCTCCGAACAAGGAAGAAGCAAGGGTAAACCTTGATTTTGAAAAAAAATCATTCTTGAGGACTCCAATAAATCCCCTTAAATAAAACCAATTTAACATTGTCGCCATCGTCCACATCAATCCCTATAAGCTCACCCTCTGGAACGACAGATTTTGTGCTTTCATAAAAGAACTCCTTGGATTCAGAAGCATAGACTACTTGATCTGAGTGATATGGTAGCTTATCGAAGAAATCCGGATTATCCTTTTCCCATTTCTTAAAGTTTTCATATTGACTCGCTTTAGAAGGAAAATAACTACCGGACTCTAATTTGCCCACAGTCTTTTTTTGTTGTTTGCTCATTTTATTTAAAAATCTATGGATTCGGAAAAAGAAGTTCTAATGTCATTCACTAATTGAGACCGAGAATCACCCAAGGAACATTCGTCCCCTTCAATATAAAAAGAACTACATATATCGCTTATAGGGTCATCCCTAGATTCCCACCAATCCGGATTTTCTTCCATTGTTGAGAGCAAGCTCTCTTCTATGAAACTTGATATTTCTTCTATCCTGCTGAAATTGATTTCTTTATTTGTATCACTATTGACTAACTTCATTTAAACCCTTTTCGTTTGAATTATCTTTAGACAAAATTTCCATCAACAAACTCACCGCTTCATCATCGCTCATTGTAGCAATAAAGGGATTATCATTCCCCCATTGACTAAGAGCCGCATGATAGCCATCCCCGTAATCCTGTAAAGAGCCATCATAAAGGAAAGCTATACCCGCTTGCGTCCTTCCATCCTCGAAGCCTTTTTGGTAGCTTTGAGACGACCTGACTTCTATTTCATTAATCACATCAGCCAACTGAGCTTCTAATATGTTGGTTTCTGCATCGTAAGTTCTCAATAAAAATTGAAAATCTTTAACCCTGCTCTCTTGGTAATTGTAAAAATATACACCACCAAAAAAGCACAATACAAGCAAATTAACCATCGTTAATGTCCAAATAATTCTCTCTTTATGATTCATAAGTTATGCTGATTTTGAAAAATCTTCAGAAGATACATGTAGTGACTCCAAAGCTTCGACGGATGCGGTCATAGAGCCGTAATAACCACTGGAATCTAATTTTTCATAAATTTTCATAAGAAAATCCACGCATTCATCATAATCCATCTTTCTGCAGTTGCTCAATATATTAACCCAAAATCCATATGTAATTCGTTTTCTTATTATTTTTCTGTTATCACTTTTTACATCTTGCAAATTAAAAGATAGTTCTTTTTCGATTTGGTCAATACACCGGGAGTCAATCACGGTCTCTCCGTCTTTATTAATGCCAGAAGACAAATATGTTCGCTTTAAAATATTAATCAATCTGCGACATAATGTTTTGGGCGTCCTATTAATCGAAAGCTCTGAATTCTTTTTCTTGGGGAATGACCCGATTTTGAGTCTAACTCCGTGAGCCAAACAATTCCTGACTCCTTTCGTTTTTCCAAAAGAAAAATTGTTGCGAGATGTCCCGAAACCGGCTTTATATCTTGAAGTATTATAGTTCATTTTGGATTTTTGGATCAATATTCCTAGCAATCTCAGACAATTCTACGAAATTTATTTCCGCTTGGTCTCTATTGGCAAGAGATTTACTTTCTTGTTCTTTTTTTAAAAGGGTTGGCTTTTTTTGAGGTTTTCCTCGTAACCAGTTACGTTGCATAATTCTAGTGAAAAACCTATGCAAAGAAAATGAATAAATTTTATTTAAATTAACTGTATTGCCATCGGAGTCAGTAATTGACAAGACAGCAGTTTCATCGTCATATGCAAACGATCCATGCATTAATATTTTTTCTATTTTCACTCTTTGATTGATTTACTATAAATGTTAAAGAAATGCAGAAAGGAAGTCAAGGTTATTTTTGGTATCTTTCGAGAAAAGTACATAATGAACAATACATAGCCATTAAAAAAGAGAAAAAGAAAAAAATACTATCATTTATACCAAAAAATATTGAAACCGACAAATTTACAAATACCAATATAAAAAGGAATT
>Ga0315333_10000055_pt1 | contig 32491 bp, 37 predicted proteins | sample M120034915metaG_FD_204521 | JGI IMG/M metagenome (GOLD analysis project Ga0315333, IMG submission 204521) | Ammonia-oxidizing marine archaeal communities from Monterey Bay, California, United States - M1 200m 34915 | ecosystem: Environmental > Aquatic > Marine > Intertidal zone | place: USA...
GTGTCTTCCAATAATATAACTTCATACTGTTCACATAATTCTACTATCCTCTCCATATCTGGAACTAAGCCAAGAACTGATACGAATAATAAAGCAGAGGGTGCTTCTTCTATAAATATTTTTTCCAAGTGTTCTAAATCTACTGATAAATCTTTCAGATTAGAATCACACAATAAAGGTTTTAATCCTAATTGTATTACTGGTGCCAAATCTGTTGCCCATGCTGTAGATGGTACTACAATTTTATTATTTCTTAAATAATCTCCTTGTTGTAGTGCCGATAATACTAATAAATTTGCAGATGAACCAGAATTTACAAATACTGAATGTTTTCTTCCTAACCAATTAGAAAACTTTTCTTCAAATTCTAATGTTACCGCTCCCTTTGTTAATCTCGGATAAGTTTTTAACCACTCTATTAATCTATTGATATCTTTTTTATCTATTGTATCTTTTACTAAACTAATCATTTTATCATCCTAAAAAATTCTTCTTCTTCTAAAACTTTATAATCTCCAAGTGCCTCTACAAACTTATATGGTATTTCGTTTTTATTCAATTCTTCAATCCAATCTTTATATCGATTTATTGTGTGAAGTAAACGAGCACTACTAAGCCTTTCATGTATCTTGCCCCGCAATTTAACTCTAACTTTATATTCAGAATATGGAATTCCAAGTATAATCACATTTTTTGAAAAACAATCATCATTGTCCTTATAAGCGTTTATTAACACGGTACGTTGTGGCTCCGTTAATCGATTATGATGAATACAAATAAGTTGATCAACTATAGCTCCACCATCGTTCCGTTTTTTCCAATGACTTACTACTTCTGGAAAATCTAAATGAGTACTACTTATACTTCCTGTCGCATGAAATTCCATTGTTGGTGGTAAATTATTAAGTTCTAATATTCTATCTTTTTTATTCTCCATAAAATAGGTTTTTCCTACACACGTGGGGCCAGAAATAATACTAATCATTTAAAACCTCATTCAATTTCTCATATGTTTTTCTCATACCATCTTCCAAACTTGTAAATTCAAAATTGGGATATAACCCTAATAATTTTTCAGAACTAATATCTTTTCTAAACTGACCATCTGGTTTATCACTATCCCATTCAATTTTCAAATCTTCTTTCCCACAAACTTTTAATGCAGTTTCTGCCATTTCCTTAATTGTGAAATTAAAATTGGGTGCCACATTAAAACTTTCAACTATATCATTATCAATAACAAATTTAAATACTTTAGCCAAATCGTCCGCGTACATAAATTGTCTATATGGTTTACCTGAACCAAACAATGTTATCTTATCTGTTGCATAATAAATCTTTTTAAGTAGTGCTGGTATGAAATGACTATGGTGGTCTTCAAATTTATCATACTCTCCATACAAATTACAAGGTGCTACCCAATTCCAACTCAATCCATATTGTTTATTATATGATTCTATTCTGGTTAACAAAGTTCTTTTAGCCATAGCATATGCAAAATTACCTGCTGGTGCCTTACCTTTAAAAACATCACCTTCCGTCATTGGATATTTATCTACCACATCTGGAAAAATACAACTCGATAAACAAGCAGTTAATCTTTCAACTCCTTGTTCATGACTTGCCTTTAACACATTAGTATCTATTGATAAATTAGTTTCCAAATAATCAATAGGATAGTTCATATTATCTTCAATACCACCCACTCTTGCTGCCAAATGTATAACCCTTTTAGGGTGGTAATATTTTAAAACATCACTCGTTTCTTTATAATTAGTTAAATCTACATCCAAACTTGATAAATATTTTACAGTATCTTGACCTTCTGGTTCAAACGGATGATTACTAATTATATATTTTTGTAAATGTTTACCAACTAATCCACTCCCACCTGTAATTAATAAATCATATCTATTTTTCATTTAATTTCACCTTGTGTATTCCTTTGTGTTGAAAGTGTGTGCACTCTCTAACATCTTCCTTTATCCAATTAAAATTTAATCTATTTTTCCACGCCACATAATTAAAACTCATTTGATCTAAATGACTATAATATTTCATTTCTTCCCACCATTCTTCTCCTACCTTCTTCACATCCGCTTCATTATGTCTTCTAACCAATACCATTGCACTTAATAATCCTAAATTGGGTGGATAATTTTCTCTCATATATTTATCAGTTTGTTTCTGTATCAATTTAGGATCATCTTTATATGCCTTGATTCCCTTCCAAGGTTCTCTTTCTAAATTCTTTTCACCAAACTGAAATATCCTTCTTGCTTCTTCATAAATACAATTCCACGGATCAAGAGTACAACACATTTTATCATATACTGCCATATTTGGTTTCGGTGATGAATGTGCTGGAATGATTGCCCCCGTTTGTCCACCATCAGAAGCCTCATTATGATCCCACAAACATCCTTCTATCAATTCATTAACATCACCTCTACATTGTGCATTACCATCAACCCAAACACTATACTCATATTCTGATAAAAATCTATGTGGTAGTGCCTTATGTTTTCTAGCATTTCTAACTGCTGGATTTTTTAACTCTGGATTATTATACAATGGTAAAGTATATCTAATATCCCAAGTATCCGATTTCATATCTTTACTATCAGTAAAACACACATAATCTACATTATCAGGTTTAACCAATGGTTCATATAAGAAATCATATCCACCAAAAATTGCAGTATAGACAACTACATTACTCATAAATAAATCTCACCATCTACATAATTGTGTGCAATTGGAAACTGTCGTTGAACTGTATAAAGTTTCGAATATCTACTAATGGTTTGTAAAGTACCACATTGATTACCTACATTTAACTTTGCCTTTGACCTAATATATAACTGAATTCTCAAATCTATATTTCTCATGTCTAAGGCTGTTTTTGTAAAAAAGAATGGTGTTTCTCCAATAGGTTTATATGTCCAATAAAAATATGGTAATGGATTTTCTTTTAAAATTTTAGTTATCTTGTAAGTTTCGTTCTTTAAGGTTAATTCATTATGGTTTCCATATTGAGTTCCAAATCTATCAGATACCAATAGTCCACCAAAAACTTTATCACCTACAACTTGTTTTATAATCCCATCACCTAATTCTTTTTCCTCATCACTCCAATACATTTCTGGTCTACAGTCTTCCATTTCATTTTCTTCAAACTGCCAAAACTTTAACATTTGTTTAATAAGTGGTACATCAATAATATCTGTATCATATATTCTATAATGGTCGTGAAACACTTCATCATTAATCTCATCAACAAACTCATCTACGAATGGATTATTGGCAAATATCAATTCTGAAATATTAGAATCCACTTCAAATATACTTTTAATCATTTTACTTGATGGTATTATTACCTTACAATCTGGATACTTTTCTTTTAATAATCTCGGCATTGCAGATATTACTCCCCAATCTCCAATTCCTTGAGCACCTCTACATATAACAAATTCTTCATTTTCTAAATATTCATCTGGAATTCTTAATCCTTCTGAATTATCAAAACCTAAATTATCTACCTCACCTATAACGTGTAATTTATTATCAAAAATTCTATTAAACAACATTTATTAAATCCTTAGAATAATCCTCTAATTTTTTAATCTTAAACTTGAATACTTCTAATTCCAACTCTCCTACTTCACCTGAATCTTTAAGTATATCCGATAAATTCACTAATATCTGAAAATTCTGAGGTGATAGAAGGTTACAATCAAATTCAACCACCACATCATTTTTTGGTTCTATATGTTGAGAATGAATTTTTTTACTCAAATCAAATTGTGTATCTGGTTGTTCTTTCTTAATATAATCATTGGCACCTAATCCTTTATGTCCTACCCAATCTCCATAAATATCACTACACCACGGCTCTAATTCTCTTAACATTTCAGTATTACAATTATGAACCACAAATCCTACATCATACTTCGGGGGAATGATTGGTTTCATCAGTGCATCATGTCGTACCATATGCCCCCATTTGCGTATGAAATTACGGGTGCTACGAAGGTTTTGCTTCAACCACTCACTACTCTCTCTACCTTTCATAAACACTTGTCCCGCAGGATTTCTCATTGCCCCATCTTTGAATCTCGAACCTCTGGATGTCATATGATATACAAAACCTTTCCAAGTTTGTATTAATTCATATCCTGCTAAAACAAACCGATTGAATATATCTGAATCTTCTTTTGATTGTGGGGCGTATAATGGATCGTGACCACCAATAGATTGAAAATCTTCCTTGTACATTGCCCAAGGTGCAAATATACCTTCAGTAGTTTCTTTTACTTCTTGTTCAATAATATTTGTCCAAGGTGTTTCCTCGTCTAAAAACTTCATAAGTCCTAATTCATCAAATTCTTCAGGTTCTATACCAAAATCTTGTAATATCTTTTCGGGCCCGTCAGGATGTAGTGGTGGCTCTATTCTTGTAGCACTTACTACCTTTCCTCTTTCTAAATGTTTTAAGACTTCTTCATCCATCTTGGGACACGCATACATATCAGCATGAAAAATCATCACAATATCATTTGAAGCCAACTCCACTAATGTATCATATAAAATTGTATGACCTAATCTTTCAGGCCCTTCATTTCTATGTATCTTTACATTCTTATCCTTGTCGGCAATCTCGTTCATCCATTCCCAAGTTCCGTCATCAGAGAAATCATCGGCCCAACATATCTCGTGTCTGTATCCTAAATTCTTTCTGATACTATTATACGACCACTTTAAATATTTTAAATTACTTCTACTTGGCTGTATAAAACTTATAATTCTATTATCTGACATTTTATTTCTTTACATTATTTAAAATTTAAATAACGTTCACTTTCTTTTCTTATATTATCTATTAGAGTTTGCTGATGCTTAAATTTCCATTTAAGTAATTCAAGTTCTCCAGAATGATAATGATACATCATATCTTCTATCCAACCTGTAGCAACCGACTCTATCATTAACGGACTAAATAACTGTTGATCTACTAAAATTTTTCCTTTTTTATATTGTTCCCAAAATAATTCTATCTGTGACTTAAAATGTCCTGGTGTTTTATGTGAGTAGGGTATCTCTGATATCCTATTCCAATTATCATCTTTCTCTTGTAACCATTCTAAAAATTTTGGATTACTTAAATCTTTTAATTCTAAAAAATATATATTAGGTAAATTAATTAATTCATCTAACTGGGTAAACGAATCTTCACATTGATTTTCAACATTTTTAGCATTATTCCATAGCCAAAAACACGAATGTAATTTATGATACATCCAATAAATACCATAAATACCATATGGATCATGCATCTCTTTCATAAGATTAATTATTTTAAGAGTATTTTTATCATTTTTTAAAAATCCGTTTTCAAAAACATTAAAATGAAATAATCTACCCGCCCCTGCACATATCCAAGGCTTACTTGTTTTTAATTCTTCTATATACCCACTTTTCCATTTACTCAATACATCTCTTATCAATATAACATAATAATGTTGATCATCTTTAGAATAATTACTCCATAAACGATGTCGTACTACATCGCCTCCGTTGGCCGACACTAATCCAAGAGTGCTAGTGCCCATCTTTTGTCTTAACCCTATTCCCCCGTTTTCTGTTCCTACATAATCAATTAACATTCTATATTTTCTTTACATTATTTAAAGTTTAAATAACGTTCACTTTCTTTTCTTATAGTTTCTACTATTTTTTGTTGGTGCTTTAATTTCCATTTAATTAAATCAAGTTCTGCAGTATGGTAATTATACATCATATCTCCAGTCCACCCGTTATCAAGTGAATGTATCATTAATGGACTAAATAACTTTTCACTTTTTAAAATTTTTGCTTCCTGATATTGATCCCAAAACATATTTAATTGATATTTTAAATATTCTGGTGTTTTATGAAGATATGGGATCTCTTTTATAGATTTCCAACCATCATCTTTATTTTGTAACCACTTTAAAAATTTTGGATTACTTAAATCTTTTAATTCTAAAAAATATACATTAGATAATTTAATAAAATCATCTAACTGAGAAACTGCATTCTGTTTGGGAATCTCATGATTATTATTCCAAAGCCAAAAACACGAATGTTGGTTATTATACATCCAATCAATACCATAAAAACTATTAGGTTCGTGCATAAACTTCATCAAATCTATCATATTAATAGTATTGAAATCTTTATTTAAAAATCCATTCTCAAAAGTTTTAAAATTAAATAATCTGCCCGCTCCAGAACGAATCCAAGGATCACTTTTTTTCAATTCTTCTATATACCCACTTTTCCATTTATCAAGTACATCCCGTATTAATATAACATAATAACTATCTTCTGAATATACATCATAAAAATAACCTAAAGAATCACTTATAGTATCTATTTCATTGAGACTGGCTGAGGCCATCTTTTGTCTTAACCCTATTCCACCCTTTTCTGTTCCAATATAATCTAATAACATTTACTTAATTCCATTGAGTATTCCAATTTTCTAACCAAGTTTCTTCTGTATAGTGTGTCTCAAATCTTTTTAATGAAGTCTCACTACATGATTTATAAAATTCATCATCAGTCTTTAACCTTAGTGCCATTTCTTTAGCTGTTTCTAAATCTCCAACCTCTACTGAAGTTAATGGATGACATATCTCCTGTGTATCTAATCCCATATATCCAACACACGGTATTCCGTGAAATGCACAATTCATAGCAAATGTTCCTGCGGCGTGAGTTCTCATTAAATGAACACCTATGTTAAATTGAGATAAACAATTTATCCATTCTCTCCAATTCATATATGGTAGATACTGAATGTCTTCAATTGCATCTTCTTGTTCTTGTTTTCTACCCATTGATGGAGCGGATATTGGATCACCTATCTCTCTTGCCACAATATAAGAATCAAATCCACCATACCAAGAAACAAAATTACCACCAATCATAGTGACATCTCCCCATTCATTTCTTGGTATTAACCCTTCAGGTATCATTAAACTCCGCATCACCCTTACATCATTACAGCCTAAACCTTGATAATAAAATATATCATTGTAGTTATGACAATAAACCCAATCAGCACTCATTAATGTATTGTAATAATGAAACTGATTTGCTATTTCATAATCTTGAAAATACCAATGTGGGCCTTCTTGCATTACTGCCACTTTATCACAAACTTTTCTATATTTATCTAAATCTATTTGAGGATTATTCTTTGGTATAATAACAATACCCAAATCAAAGTGTTCCGTTGAAATATTGTTTATATTATAATGTGGAGCATTTAATGCCATCATCCACGCATATTCTGTACGGGCATTCTCAAAAGTTCTTGGTATATTACCACTCACTTGTGATTCTGAAAAGAATACTACTTTCATTTATAAAACTCCTCATAGGTTCTCTTTATCCAATAATTTGCATCTCTACCCATTTCGTTTGGTGGAATTGCATTAAAATGAAATACATAACCACAATTCTTGAATATTAATTCATCTAAAAACCACATTTTAGGATGTAAAAATAATAATTGTTTAGAATGTAAATCTTGTAAATTATAACAAATTGGTAAATAATTTATTTCTATATTTTGTAATCGTAATAAAAAATTAATTATTGTTTGGTCTGTACCTGCTCGAACTTGACCTATTGCGTTTTGTACTAATTGTTGATTTTCTAAATAATAATTTCTCACATACTCAAAAAATTCTTTGTGGTCTTTATTAACAATCTGAAATCCACAATTTATATAATCCCAAACATTAAAAGTAATATCTCCTGGAAATAACGATTTAGAAAACCCATCCATTGACCTTCTAACCCACTCGAAGCTTCCATTGTTTCGAACTGCACTATATTTACCATTTGTCTCTGTAAAGAAATTAGGACAATCGGGATGTACTATTGTATCTGCATCAACTATCAATATTTGGTCGTAATCAATATTATTTGCCTCTAAAATATCATACATATAATATCGTTGCCAAGTTATCTTCATTTGTTCTACTGGAAGTAATAAATCTTCCCATACAATTAATTCACAATCGTATTTATCACAAAAACGTTTCCAACTATTAATTGAATATTTGTATGATTTATTTCTACCATCTCCCAAATCTATATTGGGAATAAAAACTACATTTTTACTCATTACCAACTAACTTCCCAATCTTTAAAATCTGATGCGATACAATCTATCTTATAATCTTTTCTTCCACCAACTACTTCCATAATTTTATTAATAGCAGTATTTCTAATACCATTCAATCCGTGAGTTAACATAAGATTATCTGTACCCTTCTCTCCTTTACGAACTTGTGATTCATTATACCAAATATGTGCATTCATTTGAGATAGAACAATTATTGCTCTAATAATATCTCCATCTAAATTAACATCTTTTTCTTTTAAAATTAAATCTATATCATGTACAATATCATTCATTTCTGTAGCATAATTTTTCTTATTCTCTGGTATAAACACTTCCTTTAACTGATGAATACTAAGTCTATCTATTAATTCACCTAAAGTTGGTAAAAATTTACGCTCTTTGGATTTTTTCGTATAACTCATTTTGTTTTTCCTGTTTTTTTATAGTCTTTGGATGGTATAAAGACAATTCTTCGTGTGGTGGTAAGTGTGCTTGTGTGGTATGTCCAGTAATATGTTCATGTACTTTTCTAGTCCACTTAATATCTTCACTATTTCTAAATACTCTTGCCTGATAATCTGGATAATTTACCCAACCTTTTTGTGTAACTTTCCATCCCCATTTTTGAATATGTTCTTGAGTTAATCCCTCTACAGTATTTACTCTCGGTATCCATACCAAATCAACCTCATTCATTTCCAATACAGTATGTAATTGTTCCATTAATATTTCATGTGGATATTCATCTGCATCTAAATGAAATATATAATCTCCACTACAATTTGATTTAGTACAATTTTTCAATTTAGAAAAATCTCCATCAAATAATGGCCAAGCCGTGTGCCAACTAAATTCACCATTTACTGAATGACTTCTTAGGTAATCTTCCACACCTCTCGAACCATTCTTATGGTCAAAGGTGATTACTATTTCATCTTGTAATTGTTTATTCTTTAAAAGTATCGTAACTAATTTTTGTAACTCCGCTTCTTCATTACAAACGGTTATTGCATAACTAATTTTCATTCATGTTGTTCCAATAATGCATCACTTAAAGCTCTATCTATCTTAACAGACTCTAAAAATACAGCACTTTTTTGTGCTTTAGTCCAATCATAAGTTCTGTATATGTTTAGAGATTTTATTTTACGTTTTAATTTATTGTATAGTTGTTCCAAATTTCTTGCATTTGCCTTTTTATGAAAATCTAACTTAAATATTTTCTTTTTGGCATCAAATACAACAACTTCACCATATTTCATAAGTACATCAGTTAACAATGAAGTATTTACAACTGTAGGTCTATTGGATTCTTCTAATTTTAAACCTATAATATATTTTTTCCCAGTTTTGGCCATTGACCTTCGACCTGGTTTATTCAATACTAATATTGTATGTGTTAGATTTCTATTTGTGGTTCCTGAAAGATATTTAAAAGATACTATATCTCCTGCACCTACTTTTGACCATCTTGTTAATATTTTTGCCATTTAACTCAACTAAAGTTTTTATTAATTATTATCTCCAAAAAGTCTAATGTTTTAAGAAAATCAAATTTATCAACTTCCACTCCATTCTCCACATCTAACTCTTTAGTATAATTATCTTTATCGGTCTCAATATACTTACAGGCTTTCCATTTATATGTTTTTTTATGTGTTATTGGAAACACTACTCCTCTTGGGCCCATATTCATTACTGAAGGATACCAATATATTTTTCTATTAATATCAAAGTGAGATAAAGATTCAACCAAGTACGGAGTATTTTCTAAATGTTTTTCTAAAAATTCTGATTCTGGAATTAATCGAGTATCACTCATAAACCCACATCTGAAACATAGAAAACTTGAATAGTCTTCCACTACAGTTTCAAAACACATTTTTTTAGAATAACAATGTGGACATTTTATATTTTTTTCCATTATAACTTCTTCAATTTAGGTAGTTTAACTTTTTTTAACTTTGGTAATTTTAAATCTACATTCGCTACTGGTTTGGGTAAATATGTATCTAATATTTCTCCCAACTTTTCAGTCATCTTATCTCGTGTAAATTTCTTAGCAAACTGTTGTTGTTTAAGTGCCTTCTTCTTAAACTTTTTATAATTTTTTGTTATATTTTTTAACATACTTCTTACAACACCGTAATTAACTACAAACCATTTTGCCTCTTTAACATAAATATTTTTTGGAAACGAATCCTTTGGTATATCTTTTAAATCTCCTGGTAATAATGTAGTATATCCTTTATTTAAAAAATCTACCTGTCCGCTCCAATCAGATGCAATTATTGGTTTTCCAGTTGTAGAGAATTCCAATAAAGGTCTTCCAAAACCTTCACCGTGAGTTAAACTTACCATTGCTTTTATTTTATGGTGGTTATACAATTCATTCATTTGGGCATCGTCTAAATCTCCATGTAAAAGATAAACTGGAGGTAATTTCTGAATATCACCACCACACGATTTTTTAATATGATGTATCTTCTTTAAAATTTCATATCTATCCATAACAGAAGTAGTTGCCCCACTTGTTTTTAAAATCAATGCTGGTTTTTTAAGAACATTTTTAAATGTATCAAAATATAACTTAACTGTACTTGAAATATCTTTTCTATCATGACCAAATTCACCTTGTAACCAATGACCACATACTAAAAAACAAAAATCTTCTTTAATTGTATTCAATTCTGTAGTTAAATCACTTTTTATTACATTAGTGGGTGAATATAACTTATCATCATAACCCTCAAACAAAACTTCCATTGGTTTTTCAACCATTGCCTCACCAATTTTTTCATTTGTTTTATCATTTAATTTATCAAATTTTGTATTTAAACATACATTTTTTGTAAAATGTGAAGGAACAATAGTCATATCCATTTTATTTAATCCTTCAATCCACTCTCCTGGAATTGCAGTAAATTCTGTACCAGCAGTAATTCCTATATTATAAGTTTTTCCCCATTGTTGAAATTCATTTGGAATTACTATATGAACATGATAATCAGGTTGTGGATAAGTCTTTTCAGTCAATTCATAAATCAATACATCTAATATTCGTTTATGTTGTTTATCATTTTCATCTAAATAATCCATTGCAGTATTTCCCCACCTAACTGGAAAAACTGAAACATCATATTTATCCAAATCTAACAATGATAAAACTATATCTCTTGCATGTGCCCCATAACCACTTCTTGTTGTAACTGGTGCTGTAACTAGCATCCTTGGTTTATTACTCATTTACGCCTCTACTAAATCAAAATTATTTCTTGGTGTCCATTTCTCAAATGCGGTATCCATATCTTCTATGAATCTATCACACATTCCTTTAGCCGAAAGATGTGTATCATCCCTCATCATATACTCTCTACCCTTCAACGCTCTTTCATCTCGTTCTTCTTTTGGTACTTTATACCACTCATGTATTTGGTCTGCAACTTCTTCAAAATCACTTCTGTCGTCAAAGATATATGGTGTGGGTACTGAACCTTGTAATGACCTACATGCTGGCCAAACAGGTTTTACCCATTCACCCCAAGTCAAATCTTCATTGTCTTTCCATTCTTTTCTATTATGTAAAGTATGTACCCACTCATAATCTTTAGAGGTTAATATTTTACCCTTATATCTAAATCCACATTGGTCTTGCATTCCACCAGTAACATTTACTATGATTGGTGTTCCTGCCATAACAGATTCTGCAGTTCCTAATCCAAATCCTTCATTCGATGCTATATTAACAGTAATATCTGCAATATTATACAAAAAATTCATCTGGTCTGTTTCAAGTTTTGCCCCAGAAAATATTACATTTAAATCTGGCATCAAGGCATCTGCTACTGCTGGTAAATCCGTTCCATTATTATCTACTGGATGTGTGTGCATCACTAATGCACATTCTTTTCTTTCTTCTTCGGATAACTTATCTGTGAAAGTTTTAAACGCCATTAAAACATCTCCAGGATTTTTTCTTCTAATATTTCTATTATTAAAATAAACAATAAAAGAATATTCATTACCTTGAGATAACTCATCTCTAAACTGTACAAACTTAGCATCAGTTTCATCTACGGGTTTAAAATCATCGGAATTAATTCCGTGTGGAACATATGTACATTGCCAATCTTCTACTGGTTTATTTTGTCTTACATTTTTTACAATATTAACCGTCTGTTTAGAAATGTTCATAAGTAAATCACAACTCTCATAAAATGGTTGATTCCACATAGGATAAGGTAAATCATCCCAAATGTTGTAATAGAAAATAGGTATTTGTGACCTAATCTCTCTTTCCATTTGATACAACCATAACCAAAACCGTGGGTCTGTATAAATCATTATCGCATCTGGTTTTTCCAACCTTAAAATTGACCTTAACATTTCAGGATTGCCATAACCACTTGAAGGATATATTTTTAAATATCCCCCTTCTACTCCATAATCTTCTTTTAAAGCATCATTCATATCTATCACTTTACCTTCATCTGGATGCTTTATAGCCCCTCCAATTTGGGCCCAGTCATAATGTTCTACAGTACCTAATACAAACTCTTTTGAAACAGTACCTACTCCACTCGACATTCTTAAATCATCTGAGAGCAGTAATATTTTCTTTTTCTTCATAACATACTACCTGACTTTTCCAAATCCTTATAGTTTTTTATTTTATCTTTAAATTCTTCATCGGCGTTATATATATCAAGTGCCCTATTTACAAATTTTTGTAATGTAAATTCATCTTCTAAACATTTACGTTTAAATTTTAAATGGATACTTTTTAATATCTTTACCGATGTTAAGTGTAACTTATCCATAACATCTTTCCCATATATTCATATATATAAATATATATTATCTCATTAATTAATTATTAATATTTTTTTTCCTAGCTTCTCTGCCTCACTTAAAGTATGCCTTGTACCATTCGATACAGCTCCTTCTGGTATGAAACCTACCACCATATCACTATACTCTGCAATCTGTTTATTTCTAGCGAAAAAGTTTCCAACATAATATTTTTTTCCGTATCTTCCTCGCTTTAATACACAATGTTGATTATATTGATAATGTACTGGTGGAAATTCAGCATATTTGATATCAAAACCTAAGGCTGTTTTTTTAGCGTAACCATCAGCCCCTTCTTTTTGACCACCACTTACTATTACTAACTCATCTCCAAATTTTTGTCTCAATTCAAAAATGAATTCCTTTATTTTTAACTTATTCTCGTATTCTCTACTTCCTACGATTCCTATCTTCATTTTTACTATCAGTTCTTTTTTGTTTTTTAATTGGTCTACTATCAGAACAAAATTCTACAATTTCTTTAAATTTTTCAATTCCTTTTACCAATTGATTTGAATTACCATAATGATATTGAAACCTACCAGATACCTCGGATGTATCAACTCCGATAGGTACAATATCAAACCATATAAAATTTTGAGGGCCTCTAACTAATTTAGTCTGTATATATGTTCTATAATGACTTCTACTTTCCCACAGTTCTATAAAGGATTTAATATCTTTCGGTTCAACCTTATCCTTTTCCTCATCATACCACAAATACAATGCTGTTGTTGGGTTTTTTAACTCTTCATATGTAGTTGTTAAAAAATCTAATGCCTTTTCACTTTCTAATAAATGTGGTAGATATATTCTTAAACTAATTTTCTGTAGTGCCATTATTTCACTCCCGCATCACAATGTTCTGTCTGATTAAATTCACACCATTTACAGTTTTTCTTGGATGCTTCTTTTCTATAGTTATGTTCCGTATTATGCTTTCCGTTTGTAAAGCCCTCTTTAACAAAATTCTTTAAATTAAGTATTACTTTATTCATAGATGGTACTCCACTTGCTGGTGAAAAATATTGAACTCTTTTTTGAGGCCAATCTACATTTTCATACAATCTACGTTTAACGATAAAGTATTCTACATCAATCTTATCTATTGGGTAGTCATACATCTTTGAATAAAACTGCTTATATAACAAAAGCTGTGATGTTTTATTCTTATCTGCTTTCATCCACTTATTCCACCCCATTGTGGAAGTTTTGATATCTATAATTTTTATCTTCTCAGTTATTTTATTTTTAATAACTAAATCTATAAATCCTCTAAATATAATCCCATCTTGTAGTGGATAATTTATTTCAGTTTCCACTCCCAACAATTCATATCCCTTTTTAGAAAAATAATCACCTCTACGTTTTTTAAGAAAATCTAAAATTGCACAACCATCTTTCCAAAACTCTGTCAATTCTTCAGGTGTGGTAAAATGTTCTGCACCTTCTAATTCCATTTTCTCGTGGTAAAGTGTCTTCATTCGAGAAAGTAATAAATCTTCCAAATCCAATTCATTTGCTAACTTAGCTGTCTTATTATAAATACAATGTATCCAAGTTTGCATCGTTTCGTGCATAGCTGTACCAAACAAAGTATGTATACTATCTGTAAAGGTAGATAATCTATCAATATAATTTAATTTCCATCTATGAGGACATTGTGACCACATAGAATATTGAGAATAACTTATATTAGATTGTTTAGGTTGTATCTTTTGCACGTGGCCTCCACTTTTTCCGAGTGGTAACAAAGGGTTTGTTTTGATCCCGTTCTCCGCCCTTGCCTGTTTCCTCATCAATTCCATAACTTTCATCTATCCACTGCCAATGACCAGCACCTTCACGAATCTGTCTCTCAATATCTTCAAAATATTTCTGACCTTGATCATAATAATAATTCCACATTCCTTGTTTCTTCCCTTCCACATACTCACCACTTTTCATTAATTCTCCACTTTCATTCCACCAACGCCATACTCCATCAGGCTTCCCTTTCTTGTGTATTTTTTCCATTTGTTTAGTTCCATCTTCATACCACCAATTCCATTTTCCTTCTTTTCTACCATCAATAAAAACACCTTCATAAAATAACTGCCCGTTTTCATACCAATACCTCTGCAATCCATGTTTATACCCTTTTTTCCAATTCCACTCTTGTTTCATATTTCCATTCTTGCCTATATTTTCGCCTATTATTCTTCTTACCTTGGTATAAACACCATCTTTCCAACCATGAGTTGGAACGTTACGATTTCCATTTGGATACCACCCTATAGATGGGCCATCGCCTCGTTTACCATCTTTATAAATCCATTCATATCTTTGACCCAATCCTTCATCTTCTACGGATACTCCCCCATCTCTTGTCCAATAAATTTTAAATACGCCATTCTCTGGATGATTTTCCTCAATCCATTCATCTGTATCTATTACTTTACCCTCTTTATTGTATATTCTTGACATAAGTTTATTTATTATATAAAAATTCTGAAAATTCAAAATCTAATTCAGTATCTATTTCTATAGATTCTCTTTCAGAAATTTCGTAGAAATATGGTTTACTACAAATATAATTTTGAGAATCTAACATAGCTTCTCTATTCACTATAATTACACCAAAAGTAGGTGCAAAATAGTCTGGTAAATCTTGTGAATTAGGTGCAGAATCTAAATTATAATTTATCGGTTTATTTTTATACCACAAAAACTCTTTTATTTTTTTTATAGACATTAAACTATTACAATCTACTTTATTAAATATAGCAATAGCTTCTATAAACGTACTTAAAGTAACTAAAGGTGCAGTAACTTGAGTTATTATTATATTTTTTGATTCTGTTACCTTGGCCAAATATTCATGATATTCACTATTAGTACATTTTGAACTAGCATAATATGATTCTCTTTTATGATATTTTATTCCATTCTTTTTTGCTAACTCAATTGCATATTCACTATCCGTATTTATTATTATTTCATCTACTGGTAGATTTTTTACAACTTCTATTTTATGTTCTAATAAAGACTTACCAGCAAATTCTCTGAAGTTTTTATTTTTAACTCTTTGAGAACCTTGTCTAACGGGTATGACTGCAGTTAAATTCTTCACTCTATAACTTCTTTAAACATACTTGAGGTATCTAAAAACTCCTCATATTTAATTTCATCAATTGGAATACCTTCTTTAATTCTTATATCATAACATTTTTTCTCTGGATCTCCAGGCACCATAACAGAAGTATCTTGTGAAATTGTAGGAAGGTCTCTTAACTTATCAACGATATCTTGTAACTGTTTCTTAAATACATTTACTTCAATAAAATGTTTAATATTTATGACCATAAAAAAATGACTAATATATCTTTTTTCTTTAATAGATGAAGTATACATTGGAAGAATATCTTTACTCGACAAACTTCCTGCAAGTATACCACATAAAATATCTACCATCATAGCCAACCCATAACCTTTATATTCTCCTATGGGATTTAAACTAATAGCTTTATTCGGATTAGTTATACTCTTACCTTTGTCATCAGATGCCCAAGTATCTGGAATATCTAAATTCTTAAGTTTTTTATTCTCTAATTTATTCCAACTAACTAAAGAGGTTGCCATATCTAAACATAATGGTGCTTCATTTTTTAATGGTGCAGTAAAACAAATTGGATTTGTTCCGAAAAATGCCTCTGTACTACCAAATGTTTTCAACATAGAATCTGCATTTGTAAATGCAAATCCTAAACAATTCTTCTCTGCTGCCCTCAATCCAAAATATGATGCCGCCCCAAAATGTGTTGAGTTTTTAACATTTACTGCAGATATTCCAGTTTTTTCTGATAACTTTATAGCTTTATCAATAGCAACAGCCCCCACATGGTGTCCAAATGAATGGTCTGCATCTATACTTGATGTTGATACTCCTGTATCTGAAATATTAATATTGGGATTTTTATTTATTCTACCTGACTTAATTACTCTACAATAATGAGGAAATAAATTAATTCCATGTGAATCAACACCTCGTAAAGAAGTTTCTACTAAAGAATTTACAACGTGATTAATTGAATCTTTATTTACTTTAAGATTAGTAAGAACCTTTTTCATAATTTTTGATAGTTTTATATCATTAAGATAAATCATTAATATATACCCAATTTGAATTATCTATTAAACTTTTATTTACTGCATCTATAACAGATGATGTTGGTAAAGTATCTTTAAATGTAGGTAGCAATTCATCTAAACCTTCAATATCTTTTCTAACATAAACTTCCTCGTGTGAGTTATCGAAATCATCAGCATAAGTAAGAAATTTACTAATACTTTTAAAATCATATCCAGAATAAGTTTTACCATGATATTTTGAAAAATATGGATTTATAGATTGAATTCCTTCTGATTCAGTTGTTACTTCTACTCCTCTATGTTTTTGATTACTTTCTATCCTACCCTTAGTTCCAATTATAGTATATTTTTGATCAGACATTGCACTTGAAGTACTTGGATCAATCCAACTTGTCGTAAATTGTGTTACCATTTGTTGTTCCATATCTGCGTTATTAAATCCATTGTACCCACTCTGCCATACTATTGTTGCGTGAATCGAATCATAAGTATCTATACCCTTTTCTTGTAATACTCCGTAAGTTCCAACTGCTGTAACTTTCTCTGGTTTATATGATGTTAAAAAATAAATCATATCTACATAATGTACTCCCAAATATTGAAAGACATTAGAATTTTCAATCCAATCAGAAAACACAAGAGTAGGCATCTCAATTTTTTGACTATATTCTACAGTAGCAGAAATAGGTGAGCCAATATCACCTTTATTAATAATATCCTTTATAACAAGATTTACTTCATCATATCTCTTGTGAAAATCTACTACTCCCAAAACTTTATTTTTTCTCTGTAGTGAAACAAGGTCTAATGATTCTTTTAATGTCGGTGTGAGAGGTTTAACAAGAAAACAATGAATTTTATTTTCTATAAGTAACTTCGCAAAAGAATAATGTAGGTGGTCAGGTAATGCTACAATTGCACAATCAAAATTATTTAAAGAAATAATATCTTGTAATTTGTTTAATGAATCATCACCTAAAGCAATAAATTTTATTGAAACATCAATATTTAATTCTTTAGTAATTACTAATTTTGCCCTATTAACATCTTTAAGACTTGATTCATTTTTTGAAACTATGGTAATAGAATCAATATTTAAAGTTTTAGATAGTTCACCAATAGAACCAAGAGCCGAACCTGGACCAGAAGTATGTCTACCTGTTACATACATTCCAGCACCTACAACCAATATATTCACTTTAAGTTCTACTTACCCCATTTACCGTTCTTAACAATAGTAGCCATAATACCGTAATTGGAAACATCCAAAAATGCATCTTCAATAGGTTCTCCATTTACTACAGATTCTCTATCACCCATCAATAAGGTTTTTAATCTCTGTATCTTATCATTCATACGAAACCATAACCCTGTAAGTGATAATTTAATTTCTTCTGGTGTTTGTAATTGTGTACCAACAGAAATATTACCTGGGCCGTAATCGTGTTGTTTGTGTAAAAACAATTCGTATTGTTCTCGTTGAATCTTCTTGAACTCTCTGGTCATTTGAGGCCATTCGTTTTCCATTTGTTCTATGACATCATAACTACTCCCACGACCTTGTGCGTGAGCTTGTTCATCTATATCTTCAACATAATTTTCTTTTGTTGGTTTATCTTTAATAACTTTCATTTTGTGTTTTTTCTCCATCTCGTCTAATATATTATTTGGGACTATCATATCACAATCCCATTTGTTTTAATTCTTTATCTGTATATCCATATTTGGATACCAGTTCTCTAATTTGTTTTTTTGATAATAGTTTTAAATAGTCTTCCGATTCGGATTGACTGATTTCGAAATATTCAGAAATTTTCTGAACTACTTGTGTATTATAAATAGGGTCTTTTTTCTTCTTAATATATTTTAAATACTGTTTACCTTTTGGTAATACATTAGAATATACCAAATAAAGCTGGCGCGGAGCCAGCTTTAATTTCTGTATTTCATTTACAAAATCTGTCCACTCCATTTTCATAGAAAGAAACCTATTAATCATATAATTAGACCAGGTTTTCTTATCTGATTCTGTTAATGTGTTCCAATAATCGTTTGTTTGATTAGATGTTATTTGATTAATATGATCAAATAAACCTTTAGGTTTCAAGTCCGCTACCTTCTAATAACTTTTTTGGAACTGTACCACAATTACCACAACTATAGACTTGAATTGGAACTAATCCTTCTTGTCCTGTTGGTGATAAAATTGCGGAAACTCGTTTTATCACAAATGAGGTAATAAACAAATAATTATCACATTCCTCACATTGTAAAGTATCTGCCTTTGATAAATCTACAGTTTCTTTAGGTTTAGATAATGGTTTCATTGGTTTTGTACTCATTTTGTATCCTCTGAAAAAATATTATCTGTTCTTACGATCAAATGTTGAACAATCTCATTGAACAAACCGAGTGCCTTATTTTTGTCTTCACAATCTGGAAATAAATCAAAAAATTGTTCTTCCAAATTCGCGATATGTTCATCCCGACTCACGGGTATATCTCCAATATGTTTCCACATATATTCTCCTACTTCTTTGATTGAGATATTGAAGCTTTACGATAACCTGTAACCAGTTTCTTAATCTCTCCAATATGTTTTCTAGCTCTACCACCTGCGGCTTTATTGCCCTTTTCAACGTGTGCTTCGTGATTTATATCAAATTCCTCGAAGTGTTCTTTGATTTTTGCGTGTAGTTCTTTAGCTGATGCCATTTTTCTTCTCCTGTTATTTTATTTAAATGATTTCGTCCACTAATCCGTATTTCAAACACGTTTTAGCATCCCACATCAAATCATGTTTTAATATTTCGTTTAATTTTCTGACTGGAACTTTTGTATATTCCTTATATACATTTACAATTGTATCCATCATCAAATCTAAATTTTGTTTTTCGTCTTGAAACTCTGAATATTTTCCCCAAAAGTTTGAAGATAATTGGTGTATTAACATATAAGAATGTCTTGAAATATATCTTTTACTACCCACTACTGAAAGGAATGTTGCTGCACTTGCAGCAAAACCATCAACATAAGTATAAACTGGAACTTTACATCTCAGTATAGTATCCATAGATGAAATACCTGCGGTGATTGAACCACCACCTGAATTTATGTATAGATGAATAGGGTAAGGTTCTACATCCAAGTTATTTGCCATCGTAAGACTTCTTACTTGTAATTCTCCTATTTTCTTATTTAATTCTACAGCACCATCTCTATGTACTCCAGAATAATAATAAATCTTATTTTCATGTACTCCTATATGTTTTTCTGTAGTTTCTTTATTTACTGCTTTCTTCACAGGAAGTTTTTTCTCTCCCCAATATTTTTCGTCCATTATGTAATTACTCCTAATAATTCTATTAACATTGCCATTGCGTTTATTTCTTTATCTACTACATGGGTATCGGATGATTCATATCTAGCAATAATCAAAATACATTCTGCTATATGACCCTTCCCATAAGTATCTACTTCATCGTATAATAATCTGAAAAAATCTGCAAAATCTGTAACTTTTGCATCTGCCAGTATTTGTCTTATTTCTGTAAATATTTCCTTTCTTGTTTTACTTTTAGTTTGTAATACTTTTAATAACTTTAATTTATAATCACTCAGTATAATTTCTTGAGCATCTAATTTAAGTTCTCCTTTTACAACTTGTCTTTGTGAGGTATTAATAATTTTTCTAATATCTGGATACCCACCATTAATAATAGTTGCTATATCATCTACCTTAAAAGTTACATCCTCATTCTTTAATATATTTGATAAATGTACTGCCACTTCTTTCTTTGATGGTGGTACTATCTGAAATGATTGACACCTTGATTGAATGGGGTCTATAATTCTCTCTACATAATTACAAGTTAGAATAAATCTACAATGTTTTGAAAATGTTTCCATCAGGTTTCTTAATGCTGCCTGTGCGTTTGGTGTAATGTAATCACACTCATCCAAGATAATCACTTTCATATCCTTAAATCCCATCGTGGATGCGAAGGTCTTCACTTTAGTTCTAACTGTATCTACATTATTCTCGTCTGATGCGTTAATATACAGATAATCACATTCTATATTCTTCACAAGTAATTTGGCTAATGTGGTCTTACCTGTACCAGCCCTTCCATACAGTAATAGATGTGGTAAATCGCCACTCTCTAAATAAATGGATACCTTACTTTTGAGATGTTCATTCCCAATGTAAGTTTCCATTGTTGAAGGTCGGTATCTTTCTACCCATAACCCGTGATCTTCTTTTATAATCATATTTTTTTCCATGTCCAAATTGGTTCAGCAAATAATCCTTCTTTTACTGGTAAGATATATTCTGGTTTTCTATTAGTTTCTTCTGTTACCTTAGCAGTTCCAGCTCCTATTGAATTAGGTCTTTTTGCCATCTCATAACCAACACAACCTTTATATTCACTATCTTTAAATGTATCTAAAAAATCATTCATAGGATCACAAATGGATAACCATCCTTTTGTTTTCTTACCTTTACTCGATGCATTTACATCACTTATATTCACTAATAAATATCCACCAGTTTTAATACTACTCCATAAATTTTTCAATGTCTTCTGTAAGAAATCGGTATTCCAATCTTCAATAGACTTATATCTAACCCAACTTTGTGTATCATCATAACTGTATCTCTCCACATTAAAATATGGTGGTGAAGTAAATACTAAATCAAAATAATCTTCATATTGAGAAAAATCAAACTCCTCTGCTGGAGAACAATGAAATTCTGATTTCCTCTCGTGTTCGAAAAATCCCAAGTGTTTCTCATAAAACTCTGATTGTTCGTTGTAAATAGGATGATTTTCTTTTCTTGGGTCTATTCCCACATAATGTTTCCCATAATCACTCGCGTAAAATCCTGCCAACCTATCACCCCAACCCATAGAAAAATCAAGTATATTCTCTGCCTTAAACATATCATAAATTGATTTTGCTACATTTGGTTTGAATTGAGAACATATATACTTACGAAGTCCAATACAAGACCTTAATGTTCCCCTATCTACCTTCTCAACCTCAAGTGTAAATAATGAACCTAACAAAGTATACATAAACTTTGGATTCCCCCAAGTCCTAACTGGACCTGGAGAAATAGTTCCATCTACTGACCACCTATTATACTGTTGGAAATAATTACTAGCGTCATTTCCTCTATTTATCCTTCGTATAATTTTCTTAGTTAATGGCCATTTATATTCTGACCTTGCATACCATTGAGATTCTTTTAAATAATCGGGCCATTGAATACCCTTTAACTTCATAAAATCTTTATATGCATCTTTTATGGTCAACTCTTGAGTAGGTAATTCATATTCTTTCAAAATCTCTACGAGAGTTTCCTGAATATCTGGTCTATCAAAAGTTTCTTTTATGTACGCCCATTCCTTTTTATCTATTTTAAGGTAAGGCTCCATATTTTTAAACTTATCAAAGTAATCTAAATACATTGATAACTATTTAATTAATCTACACTTTGACTAGCAACTAAATTATAAATTGCCTCATAATTATCTACTTTAAACGAGGCTCTTGCCAAACCTTTACTCGAAATTTCCATACTCGCACTTTCACATTCTTTATTAGCCTGTAAAACTTTTGAGAATAGTTCCGCGTTAAATGATAATGGCCCTACATCACTAAAAGTATCAACCGTTACTGGTAAATTAACCCTATTAGTGTTAATAGCAGAATAATTAATAACAAATTTACAAGTATCCGTATTTTCATCTGTTAAAACTGTAAACGTTTCAGATTCTGCTAAAGCATTTTTACCAGAAATAAATTTCGCAATAAATAAACTATCTATTTTCAACGACAATTCAAACTCTGGAACACTTTTCATTTGAGGAACATCAGGAATGACCGATAAATCACTCAACATATAATTTACAGATGCATATGAATCTTCAAATTTAACAGAAACCACTTTATCTTGTGATTTAACTACTGTTAAATTAATATCATCATTTAAAACACCTAATAAACTAGCAAGTTGTTTTGTATCATAAATTCCCAACTGAACATCTTCGAATTGAAAAGTATCTAAAGTAACCTTTCCAAGTAAAGACTTATCCAAAGTAATAAATTCAGTAGTTAAAACTTCATCATTTACATTCCAAACAACCGAATTCACACTATCTCCAAGCGAATATTTACTTATAAACCTATCTAAATAAGCTTTATTCATTTTGTATCTCCTATATTACATTTATTAATTGTTGATATATACATATATATATATCTATTTTATCTTCCAAAATCAAAAAAATCTTTCTAAAGTATATCTCTCATCTACGGGTAATCCATATCCCATTGCGTCATAAAACATCTTAATCTTCTTTTTAAGTGCTTGATTATATAACTTATCAACATCTATATATTTTTTAATATAATCTAAAACTTCTGGTGGATCTTCATCCCCTTTATATGCTAAAACTGATAAACTAAGAGGATTTTGTTTTAAATAAACCCACTTAATTTTTTCTCCACCCACTATTTTAGAATATCTTTTCTTATCATAATAATCTATCATATCATTATATGCTAAAGATGCCTTTACATGAACTGGTGTGGCCTTAGCATAATATGTTGATATTAATTTACCACCTACTGTAGTATCTCTATGTTGAAAATTTCTCTCATCTACATTTTTAATAAATTTACCTAATCGTTTAACTCCAGTAGGTGAGGCTATATCATCATAACTCATCGCCTTCATACCCTTTTTAAACTTAAAAATTCGTTTATCAATTTGTTCTTTGGGTACATTTGCCAACAAATCTTCCAATACCTCTGATAATAAAGTCTTCATTCCTTTAGCAAAAGAACTTCTAACTGTATCCAATCCTTTAACGTGAGTTTTATTAACCTTTCTACCTTCCTCGTTAATAATTTTCATTCCATATCGTTTCTTGGTAATGAATAATGAACTCTTTGCAATAACCTCTTGTTTAATTTCAAAATAATGTTTATCTAAATTTAAAAATTTCTGAGCAAATAAATCATAACTCTGATTCAAATAAGCCTGAATCTCATCCGCAATATTAATAATATGTTGAGTCATCGTTGCTTCAGCACTAGTATCAATTCCTTTATGTCTTGCTTTAACCAACGGTGTGGCTGATGCGAAAATACTATCTGTATCTATGTAAATCACATAATCTTCATCCGTTCCAAGTTCCTTATTATAATAATGATTTGTAATCTTCTTACTAAACTTAATAAGTTCTTGTCCTGTAAGAGTTGTTGCCTCGGCGTTATCAATATCATAAAACCTAAAAACAGGTAATCCCAATACACCATACAATGAATTCAATAATATCTTCTGTAAGTATTGTCGTCTATTAAAATATTGAAACTTTTTCTCATTCCCATCTTCGTTAAATTGTTTTGCTAATTTTCTAAATTGAACTCTATCGTCAAACCACTTACCAAGAATTGCGGGAATTAGTCCTACCTTATCCATCCTATACAATATCCCATTAGAACTAATTGACACATCAGTTTTATCAAAATACTCTTGTATTTCCTTTTCTGTCAATTTTCCTTTTTCTTTATCTCCTACCATTATTGTATATGTTTTTTTATTATCTTTTTTAATAAATTCTTTGGAATCCCAACCAACAACTTTACCAATTTTAGTATCTGGAGATATATTCAATGAACGAATAACACTTGGATACATAGATGTAATATCTAAATCATAAACCCACTCGTGTCTACCTTGTATTGGGTCTTGAACATACGCCCCAGCAAACTTATCTTCTCTCGCCCGTTTGTTCATCAAAGCTCTAGCGTTTTTGTTTTTATTTGGTACAACCACATCTATTTTCTTACAATAAACTAAAATTGCTCCTTCTAAATAACGAGAACTTGCGTAAATATCTTCATATGATACATGACCAATATGACATATACCTCGTGATATTTCAATATAATCTAATTTCTTATCTAACTCTACAACTATATGAACATCATTTAAGTTATATGCTACAAACCGTTTTCTATCATTCTCATATAACTCATTTAAAGTTCCCTCATAAGAAACCTTTTTAACTCCTATCTCATCTTCACCTACTGAATCTAATCTATATGAAGGTTTTAAACTTGGTGTAAATTTTTTATATAATGCTAAATAATCTAAACTACTAACTCCAGCTATTTCAAACCGTTGTCTATAATCTGAATATTTAACAACTCCTATCGGTGATAATAACCCTGCAAACTCTTGACCTAATAATTGAAGTACTCTATTATACAAATATGGTATATCAAAATTATCTGTATTCCATCCTGTAATAATTGTAGGTCTTATCTCACAATATTTACCCAAAAAAGCATTTAACATTTCAATTTCTGATAGAAATCCAATTATAGTATTATTTCCATTTTTTAATACACGGTCATTTGATTCAATTTCTAGTTTATTCTCTGGATCTAAAACATAACAATAATATTCGTCTGTAACACTATCCCATAACGCAATAGAAGTTATTTTATTCTCTGCCTTTGATGGTGATGGAAATCCTTGTGTAACCTCTACCTCGATATCAAAAATCATAGTTCTATGACCTGCCGATGGTTCATCTGAATCTGTATATTGGTCTACTAAAGTTCTTGTAGTTGCTATTACATCAGATTCATATAAATTTTCATCATCTTTATCATATCTAAAAACCTTTTTTAAACGAGTTCCATCAAGGGCAGTAAATTTACCATTCTTATCTTGTAAATAAGCATACCTTTTATATGGTGTTTTTCTATAACCTAATTTATCATCCCATATATGAATCATCCGACCATCAAAATAGATATTTTGATACATTTATATTATAACTTTCCAATTTAACATATGTGAATATACGAATAAAAGACTATACAAGTCAAGCGTTATTTGCAAATAGTTTCCACTAATTTTTGTGATACTATATAAGGATCACAGTTTGATGAAGGTCGCCTGTCTTCTAAATAACCACATTCATCTTTTTCTACTTGCCAAGGAATACGAATTGATGCTCCTCTGTCTGAAACTCCCCATCTGAAAGTATCGATATCACAAGTTTCGTGTTCTCCTGTAAGTCGTTGGTCATTATCTTGACCATAAACTTCAATATGTTCTTGATGTTTATCTTCTAATTTATGACAGGCCTCGTGTATAATATGTATTCCACCATAGTCCCTCATATCTTTAGTAGAGAAATTAGTATGACAACCTGCCCCATTCCAATCTCCCGCTACTGGTTTTGGGTGTAATGAAACTGATACACCGTATTGTTCACAAATTCTTTCCATTAACCAACGAGCTACCCATAAATCATCACTCATTTTAATTGAACCACCTGCACCAATCTGATATTCCCATTGACCTAACATCACTTCTGCATTTGTTCCACAAATCTCAATACCTGCTTCTATACAAGCATCAGTATGTTCGTTCATAATATTTTCACCAATGTTTCTACCACAATAGTAATCTCCTTGAGGTGCTGGTTCTCCATCTTTTGGCCAACCTAATGGTCTATTATCTTGAAATAAAGTATATTCTTGTTCAAACCCTACCCACTCATCAATATCACTTTGTACATCGTCTAATGTTTCTTCCAACATTCTTCTTGTATTTGTTTTGTGTGGTGTATCATTTACATTCCATACCTCACATAATACTATTGAACCTTCTTCTTCAAATGGATTCGGATAAACTCTTACTGGTTGTAATACACAATCAGAATTATTACCTTCTGCCTGTTGTGTTGAACTGCCATCAAATCCCCATATTGGTGCCTCGCCACCCTTTCGTCCAAAATATTTGACTATCTTTGTTTTATTTCTAATTTGAGTTGGATTACATCCATCCAACCATAAGTATTCTAATTTATGACTCATGAATTACTTCTCCTGGAATTTCACAATTATCATTATTACAGAATTTATCTATTTCTGCTTCTTCACCTTCAATACCTACGAAACTCAACTTACCTAATTTTTTTAATTTTTTATTATAAGTTTTCTCATCTATTGCTTCATAAGGCATTTGTTTGTAAGCACCTAACTCATGTCTTGGTAAAAGTGATATACCTTTTAATCTATATTGGAAATAATTTAAAACGTGTGGTAGTTCATCTGCTTCGGTTTCAGGGTCAAATGTTGCTGTACAACTAACTTGGTTATCTGCCCAATGTCGTTGTAAGAACGCGGCTAAACTAAACTGTTCCCAGATTGATAATTCAGCCGCAGTTCTAATCCCCTCACCTACATCTACTGGAACTTCTATCACTACCGTACTGTCTTCTGAACCAAAAGCTGGTTCTACCGTATAACCTGCCCGTTTCAACGGGTCTAATAATTCTGAATGTTTAGATGCTCTAATTCTACGAATATAAAATCTTGATTCTGGATAATGCATTCCTGGTGTTGCTCCTACTAAGAGTGAAACTGTACCACTTGGTTTTACACTCGTGGTCTTAATTGATTTTGGAACTGCAAACCAATCAGAATACATACAATCCCATTCTTGAATTGTATCATAACCTTCTTCTAACCATTTTCTTAATTCTTCCATTCCGTGTTTAGTAATAAATTGTGCAACACCACTAACACTACAACCAATTCTTCGGTTTCTTAACATAACTCTATTAGTATCACTCCAATGAGTTTTACCAAGTGTTACTGTTTTGGCATACAAATACGCATATTTAAGTGTCCTTTGATAGTCCTCTAATGAATCGTGATTGGATGGAAACGTTTCTACCAAGCAGCACAATTCGTAACTTTCCAATGATTGCTCTAAACAAGGATTACCACCTGCAACTCGGTGGTCTTTGTTATCGCCCCCATTTTGCATGCGAGAAAATTTTCTCATATTCTGTAACCATGCGAATCCAGGTTCACCATTATCATTAATTCTCTTACACACCTCAGTATAATCCATACCAAGTTCTGCAAATATACTATTGTTTGAAGTCCAACCATATTGATCTCTGTGAGGATTTACTTCATAGTTTTTTAAATCCAAATACTCGTCATCATACGGGTCTCCGAACACAATCTCCGCTGTCCGTCTTACGTTCCCTGCTACGACACATTTACCAATAAGGTTCATTATATCCACAATTGTAGTAACTGAAATTGGACTACTTATATTTTTATCCAATACTTTTCTAATATCTTCGTGAACTTCTTTTAGTGGTTCGTGACCACTTGATACTCCACCAAAACCTTTTATTGGTTCTCCCTCACCTCTAATTTTTGAGTAATCTAAAGTAACTGGGGCCGTTCCATGAAAATATGACTCTAACAACAATCTCAAACTTTCTACCCATCCTTCTCGTGTATCTGGAATCTCATAAACTTCTTCTTGTCTGTCGTTGTTAGGGCCTTTTATAAGTACATGGCCGGCCCCCTTTGTATCAAAACCAACTCCAACACCTAACATTGATGCATCCATTAAAAAACAAAATGGTTTCGAGTAATCGTCTTTTATTGTAGAAGTAGAAACAAAAGCACAATTATTTAATGCTGCATATAACTTCTTTTCTTCGGTGATTGGAGTTCCCATCGCCCACAAACCACGCCCTGGTGGTAAGAATTTCATATTAAATATTCTATCATACATCTCTTGAGCTGATGCCTGAGCTTGCCAAGCGTTCCATCCAAGTTGATGTTGATCAATCCAATTCTTTTGCATGGAATAAGTACCTTCTACAACCCTTTTAACTGTTTCCCACCATCTTTCATTTTTTCCATCTTCTTTAATACGAGAATATGTTCTCATATAAACTAATTCACCTAAACCGTTAAAACCAAAAGGTGGTCTTTTCCTCTTGTACTTATTTATAAAATTTTCCGATAACTTAAATTCCACGTGTAACATCCCTTCTAAAAACTATTTATATTTATTTTCCCAATATTTCTTAATTTTTTTATTAAGAATTGTATCCCTATTCTTATAATAATACTTCCGTTGTCGTGCCCTACGAGCTTCGATCTGCTCTTTTTTAGTAAAATATTTTCGAGGTCTAGCCATGCCCAATCCTAAATAAAAGTAGAGAGAAAATCTTTTTTATTTCCAATTTACTTTCCCAACCATAAATAAATACTATATATATTCAGTTCTATCCCGAATATATTAAAGTTTATCCAAAATCAGTTAAGTTTTTTTCAGAAGTTTTTTCTTCTCCAGCTTCTTCACTACTTTTATAATCTTTATATTTGTTTCTTAATGTTTGTTTCAAAAAATCTTCAGAATTTACCATCTTCTTTGTTGTTTCTTTCCCACTTAATGATGATGGTCTATGTACATCAATCCTACCAATATTAGTATTCATAGTAGCAGGATAGGTAATTCCATCCACACCAAACCTATTTTTAATCACGTGGAATCTTGCCGTATTCCCTACCTTATCCTCAATCTTTCTACTAACACTAACTACAAAATCTGAAGTCATCACTTTACTATATGCTTCTGCAACTTTACTGGCATCAATCACATCTTCGTCTAATGATGAACGATTTGCTTGAGAGGCAGTCCATATTGGTATATCCATCTCTCCAGCCAATCCTCGTAAGTCTTCATAAATGTTTCCTAATTGGTGTCTTAACTCTTTACCACCACTAATATCTCTCATAATATCTGCATAATCTACTATAACTATATCTGGTCTAAACCCACTTAACTCTACTTGTTTTAAATGTGCATTTATTGTTTGTACCGATGCTGAACGAGTTGGGAAATATTTTATTAATAATTTTCCCTTTACTTTTTCTAATGCCTTCTTAACAGTTTCTTGTTGAAACTTAATTTCTCCTGTGGGTATTCCTGAAAATATAGTATCATATCTTAATCCAACATAAGATTGGTTTAATTCTAATGTGTAATGTATTGCGGTATTACCTCTTTTTATAGTCTCTGATACCAATCTCTGTAAACACCAAGTTTTACCAATACCAGCTGGTGCTACAATAACTCCTAACTCACCTTTTCCTAAACCCCCATCCATCACTTCATCTATAATATCCCAACCTGTAGCAACAGTATCTCGTGTTGAATGTGTTAATCTTTCTTCCAATCCCTCTATATAATCATGTCCTAAATCTTTTGTAGTTCCTGCCTTCATTGCCGCATCAATTGTAGTTTTTATACCATCATAATCGTGACGTTCTAATAAATCTACAGATTGCATTATTGCAGTTTTTAATGTTTGATTTTTACAAAACTCTATGGACTTTTCTTCTACAAAATTTAAATCAGTTGCCTCTCTAAGTTGAAATACCTCTCTTAAATTATCCACTACTGATTTCTTTAAAACTTCTGAACTAAGTTCATCTATTTGTATTTTTATTGCTTCTAATGTTGGTTCTACTTTATACTTCTCATAATACTTCTTTATACAATTTACCAACCATTTATCTGCATCGGAATCAAAATAATCTGGTTCCAATATATCATTAATTGTTTGCAAAAATCTACGATTGAATAATAATAATACTATTATTTTCTTTTGAAATGAATGTCCGAAATGTGTTAATGTTTCTGCCATATTAAAAAAAGTCGTGTTCTACTAAGTTTGCTGGATTGATTGCCTTCTTTACTCGTGATTTGGCAATTTCAAAATATTCTTTTTCTCTCTCTATACCCACATATTTTCTATCTAAAGTCACACAAGATATTGGTGTAGTTCCACTACCCATAAACGGGTCTAACACTACATCATCTTTTCTACTACCAAGTGTTACTAAATAACTGAATAGTTGGATTGGTTTTACCGTTGGATGGATATTTTTAGTTGGTAGTGTGGTGAATTTCTTCTCTACACCTTTCATATCTTTACTTGATTCTGGACTTTGACCATTATATATTTTTTGTTGTTTTTCAAAATCATCCAATCCCATATTCTTTTCTGACTTACTCGCCTTGGGAACTACTAAAAAGGGAAATGTCCGTTGTACCTCTGGTGCTAATTTTACCAATCTACTTTTCCACCACTCATCTAAACTATAATATCTACTAAAATCTCCCTCATCTCCTTTACCTGGATTCTCTCCCGTACCTTCTTCATCATATGCCCAACCACCACTAAACATCTCATTTGTATTTTGATATGCTCGACCACCAGTTGACTTAGTTTTCTTACCTGTATCTAATACTTTATCACTTACTAATAGGTTAGCGGCAAATCTACCGAGTGGTGATGCTTCTGCTGTATCATTATCTTCACTCTTAAATCCACTTGTCTTAAATACTGTATTTTCTTCTCTTGGTTTTCTCTTTGTGGTTTTTCTTGATGCCTGTATTCCTCTTGATAATCCTTCTCTATTTGGTTTTTCCCAACCACCTTCATACATCTTACCTTCACCTTTTTCATATTTCCCATCAAAGTTCATCATAGCAGCAACATTATCTTTATCAAACTGTTCTTTATCTCTCATACCCTCAAACGGTATTCTACACTCATCCAACCACGTTATACCCTTTTGATTATCAAGTGCTTGGTCTAAATAACCTTTCTTCTCTAATGGTTTCATTGCCACAATCACAACCTCTACTGCTGGTTTTGGTTGATATCCTGCATAAGAACCATCAAGTGATTTTGCCTCATCTGATGCTGGGCCTGATGTTATTTCTTCCTCTCCATAACCAAATATATCTTTGTTGTTTCTGTTGGCGTGTGCCTTGGTGAATGTAGTTCCCTTTTTCTTGGCTTCTTCTACATCACCTCGTTTCTTTACTCCAATAACCTCTCGTTCTTTACCTAATCTTTTATCAACTGCCTTTCCTATATTCATAGCCTTTGGGAAACCTGTTGCGTATGCCCAATAGATTGGTGTGAAACTTACATCAAATCCTGCCTCTACCAAAGTCTGAACCATAATTGTCTGAACATCACTTCTTGGTGCACTCATTATAAATGATAATGCTCCTGGTTTCAATACTCGTAATGATTCTTCCCATATTGGAACAAAAAACTCTCTCATTCCATATGTGGTTTTTTTCATACCAGGACTCATCCAACCTACAGTTTGAGATTTAGTAGATTTTTTTTCTTCAAACTTATCCCAATGTTTACCCATAAATCCATATCCATATGGTGGGTCTGTGCAAAGTAAATCTACTGAATTATCATCAAGTTTTTTCAGTTCTTCTAAACAATCCCCATTGATTAGTTTACTATCCATTTTTTAGTAATCCCCTGTTTGACAAGTGTAACAAGGGCAATTCCCATACTTATCGGGATCTCCTTTGTATTCATTTACATACTCTCTAAAAGTTTTTACATCTTGTGCACCACCATATTCGTATAA
>Ga0315333_10000059_pt1 | contig 32271 bp, 17 predicted proteins | sample M120034915metaG_FD_204521 | JGI IMG/M metagenome (GOLD analysis project Ga0315333, IMG submission 204521) | Ammonia-oxidizing marine archaeal communities from Monterey Bay, California, United States - M1 200m 34915 | ecosystem: Environmental > Aquatic > Marine > Intertidal zone | place: USA...
TAATTTGAAGGTTAAATAATTATATGAGCACAAAAGAAAAAGCATTGTATAAACAAATAGAAGTTAAATCTAATACTAAAAATAAGGTTCCACCTACTCAGAGATCTTATAAAGGAATTAGTACGGCTAATTCAGATAATACTAGTTTTACACTTCATGATATTGCTTTAATTAAACAAGATATAATTAATCATTTCCATATTAGTCAAGGGGAAAAATTAGAAAATCCAGAGTTTGGAACAATAATTTGGGACGCACTTCATGAGCCATTAACGGATGAATTAAAAGAAGCACTAACAAAAAATGTTACTGAAATAATCAATTATGATCCAAGAGTGCAAGTTAATGATGTAGTAGTAACTCAATATGAAAGTGGACTACAAATTGAGTGTGATTTAACGTATCTTCCTTACAATATAACTGAATCAATGAGATTAAAATTTGATGAGGAAGCTGGATTAATAAATTAACAGAGTAGTTAATTAACGCAAATAAATATGTATAGAAGGATAAAACAATGATAGCAAGTTTTGTATACTCACAGTCGAATAGTTATATTATTACGACAATAACCCATACCGATGGAACTGTCCATACGGTTGTTAGACCCAAAGGAAAATAATGTCATCTACAAATAGACAAAATAGATTATTATTAACAGAAGATTGGCAGAGAGTTTATCAGTCTTTTAGAAATGCAGAGTTTAAAAGTTACGATTTTGATACAATTCGTAGAACTCTTATTAATTACTTAAGACAAAATTATCCAGAAGACTTTAACGATTATATTGAATCAAGTGAATATCTTGCGTTAGTAGATATGATTGCTTTCTTAGGTCAAAATATTGCTTTTAGAATAGATTTAAATGCAAGAGAAAACTTTTTAGAACTAGCTGAACGTAGAGAATCAGTTTTAAGATTAGCTAGATTATTAAGTTATAATGCTAGAAGAAATCAAGCGGCAAATGGAATTCTTAAAATAGATGCAATTAGTACTACAGAAGCTATTGTAGATAGTAATAACTTAAATTTGTCAGGACAAACTGTTACGTGGAATGATCCTAGTAATACTAATTGGTATGAACAATTTATAAAAGTTTTAAATTCTGCATTACCAGTTAATGAAAAATTTGGAAAGCCAGTTAAAAAAGATACAATAGATAGTATACCTACAAATACATATAGATTAAATTCTATAGGACTTGAAGTTCCAGTTTTTAATTATTCAAAAAATGTAGATGGAAGAAATGCTGATTTTGAAATAGTATCAACTACTACAGAAGAGTCATCTATAATAGAAGAAGCTCCATTATCCGGCAGAGCGGTATCTATGATTCATAGAGATGATGGTAGAGGTAGTGGTAGTAATAATACTGGATTTTTTATGCATTTTAGACAAGGTGTATTAGACTTAGGTAATTTTAGTGTAACTACTCCTAGTTCAAATCAAGCAATTAATATTGATGCTATTAATATAAATGATACAGATGTTTGGTTATATTCTACAGATACAAATGGTAATGAACAAACTCTTTGGACAAAACTTTCTGCAACAGAAGGAAATAATGTAGTTTACAATAGTACGATTAAATCAATTAAAAACATTTATTCTGCAATAACTAAAACAGATGATAGAGTAACATTACAATTTTCTGATGGAACATTTGGAAATTTACCACAAGGAACATTTAAAGTTTATTACAGAACAAGTGATAATAGATCATTTAGAATAGTACCAGATGATATGCAAAATGTTCAAGCAGATATTGATTATGTTAGTGAAAATGGAAAAAGTGAAGTATTAACTATATCATTATCTTTGAAATATACTGTAGATAATTCAACTGCAAGTGAAACAAATACAAGCATTCGTGCTAATGCACCTTCTACGTATTATACACAAAATAGAATGATTACAGGAGAAGATTATAATATTTCTCCAATGGCAGTCAATCAAGAAATTTTAAAAATTAAATCAGTAAACAGAGTATCAAGTGGTGTATCTAGATATTTTGATTTAATTGACAGTACTGGAAAATACAGTAATACTAATTTATATGGTAATGATGGAATAATTTATAAACAAGAAATAGACGATTTAGGTACATTTACTTTTACTACTCGAACAGATATTGAAGGAAATATTATTAATACAATTGAACCGGGTTTATCAACTAAAAGAGTTTATAATTTTTATACTGATAAATTTCCAAAAATTTTATTAAGTGATATTAATCCGATATGGACTCAAGTAACTAAAGCGACAAATCAAAGCACAGGTAATTTACAAGATGCAAATGCAACAAAATATCAAGTAGGAACATATACAGCAAGTCAATTAAAATATATTGATGCAGGTGCTCTTTGTAAATTTGAAGCGCCAGAAGGATATCATTTTATGTCTGATGGAACATTAATGGCAGGTGCGGCGGACCACGCAGGAGCAACTACTTATAAATGGTCAGGTGTAGTTAGTGTTTCTACAGATGGTACAACTGATCTTGCTGATGGTTCAGGTGCAATTAAATTTAATGATGTTATACCAAGTACTGCAATATTAACACAAATTATTCCTAAATTTAACAAGTATCTAAGTTCAGATGTTAAAACACAATTAATTGACCAAATATTTGCGTATAAAACTTTTGGATTAAGATATGATTTAACAACTAGAAAATGGAAACTTATAGATGAAAATAATTTAAATCTTTATGGTACATTTAGTACAGGTAAAACAGGAGATACTAGTAATGCACAATTAGATGCAAGTTGGCTTCTTAAATTTACTAATAATGGAGAAACGTATACAATGACGTCAAGAGGTATGCGTAATGTATTTGAAAGTGATAAAGAAATTAGATTCTTTTATGATAGTGCAGATAGAAATTTTGATTACAAATCTGGAAAAATTTTACAAGATAAAATTTCTGTGTTAAGCATAAACACTGCTCCAGACGTAACAACACCTTTGAATAATGAAGTTGCATTTGATATTACAAAAGAATATAGAAATCCAGATGGTTATGTAGATAGTAAAAAAATAGAATTAACTCATTATGATTCAGATCAAGATGGTATTGTAGATAATCCAACTGCATTTGATGATATTGTTGCACCTTCTATTAATAGTTCAACAAAATATATTTTTCAAAAAAAATATACTTCTAATAATATAGAAGAATGGAGATATATTAATGCTACTACAGAAAATATTTTTGTAAAACAGAACAATAGTTCTATAGGAGCATATAGTACATATACAGATGATAGTATAATCTACTTAATAGATGTAGATGCGTTTAAAATAGTAAATGGTACTAATAATACACTTACAGACACAACTAATTATAAAGTTCATGTAGGTAGAGATAAACTTAAATTTCAGTATGTACATACTGTAGATGGTAATACAAGGATAGATGCTAGTTCAACTAATATTATGGATTTGTATATGGTAACTAAAACATTTGATACAAATTTTAGACAATGGTTGAATGGTACAATTACTACAAAACCTTTACCACCTAGCAGTGATGCATTGTATACTAGCTATAGTACACAACTTAATTCTATAAAATCTATTAGTGATGAAATTATATATCATACTGTAAAATATAAAATATTATTTGGATCTCAATCTGAAACAGACTTACAAGCTTCTTTTAAAATTGTTAAAAATGCAGAAGAAGTTACAAATGATAGTGATATTAAAAGTAGAGTGCTAACAGCCATTGGAGAATTCTTTTCATTAGATAATTGGGATTTTGGCGAAACATTTTACTTTTCAGAATTGAGTACATATGTTATGAATGAATTATCTCCAGACATTTCAACTTTCATCATTGTTCCTAATGAATCATCTCAAAGTTTTGGTAGCTTATACGAAGTAAAATCTGAAAACGATGAAATTTTTGTTAGCGGAGCAACGTTAGATAATATTGAAATTATAGATGCCGTGACAGCGGCTAAAATTAAAGCATCTGGCAAAGTTGTGTCAACTACATCCTCAACCAGTACTGGAGTGACAAGTAATACAACTGGGACCAGCACTGGAAGTGGATACTAATGGCATACGACAAAGATCAAAAAGAATTTCCATTACCTACAGGAGATGAAACAAACTCTCAACGTAAGACGTCTGAGTTTTTGCCTAAATATTTTAGAACACCTGTAAATGAAAAATTCCTTCATAGTACTTTAGATCAATTATTATCCCCCGGGTCGGTACAAAAGTTAACTGCTTTTTATGGTAGAAAGACTAGTAAAGCACATACTACTAGTGATGTTTATGTACCTGAAGTATCAACGGACAGAGAAAATTATAAATTAGAACCTGCTACAATAATTAAAGATGATTTAGAACAAACAGTTTTTTATAAAGATTATATTGACTATATTAATCAAGTTAAAGCATTAGGCGGTAATATTGATGATCATAGTATTCTTAATAAACAAGAATTTTATGCTTGGTCTCCTCATATAGATTGGGATAAGTTTTATAATTTTAGAGAATACTATTGGATGCCTTATGGTCCATTAACTGTTTCAATTGCTGGACAACAACAAAATATTACAAGTACCTATACTGTAGAAGTTAAAAATAATGTAGACAGCTATGCGTATTTGTTTACCCCTGATGGATTAACTCAAAATCCAAATTTAAAATTATATAGAGGTCAAACTTATATTTTTGATATATCTACAGCAGGTTTACCTTTTACAATTAAAACTGTTAGATCATTAAGTGATGATCATCTTTATACTAATGGCGTTTCAGCACAAAAAATAGAATCGGGTCTTGTTGCTTTTCAAGTTCCAGAATCAGCACCAGACTTATTATATTATGGTGCAAGTAATGATATTAATGTATTTGGTGAATTAAGAATTTACAATATAAGTGAAAATACTTACATAAATGTAGAAAAAGATGTTATAGGTAAAAAAACTTATACTCTTAATGATGGAACAGAACTTTCAAATGGAATGAAAGTTAATTTTACTGGTAATGTAACACCTACAAAATATGCAACAGACGATTGGTATGTAGAAGGAGTAGGTACTGCTATTCAATTAATAAATGAAAAAGATTTAGAAATTACAAGCATTTATTCTAAAACTTTTGAAGTTCCTTTTGATACACAAAACTTTGATAGAGTAGGTTTTGGAACAGCTACAACTTATGCAATTACAAAAGATTATGTTGTAATTAATAAAGGATCTTTAGATAAAAATCCCTGGTCACGTTATAATAGATGGACCCATAAATCAGTAATAGAAGAAAGTGCAAAAGTTAATGGAGAAATTCCTACATTTGATGAAAGTTTAAGAGCTAAACGTCCTATTATAGAGTTTGAAGCAGGATTAAAATTACACCAATATGGAACTAAAGCTAAAGATAGTATTGATTTAATTGATACAGCAACAACTGACGTAATGTCAACTATAGAAGGTTCTACTGGATATTATGCAGATGGCGTTTTGCTTGTAGATGGTATGAGAGTATTGTTTACTGCTGATACAGATATAACTGTTAATAATAAAATTTATACTGTAAAAATTATAACTATAACTTCGAATGGCGTTGCCACAAAACAAATTGCTCTTCAAGAAGCCACAGATACTACACCAACTACAAATGATGTTGTGTTAATTAAAAATGGAACAACAAACATTGGTAAAATGTATTATTATGATGGTTCAAAATGGAAAATAACACAATCAAAAACTAAAGTAAATCAATCTCCATTATTTGATTTATTTGATGACAATGGTATTAGTTATTCAGATACAACTACATATTCAAGTACTAATTTTGTAGGAAATAAAATTTTTAGTTATAAAGAAGGAACTGGAACTAATGATACAGAACTAGGATTTCCATTAACATATCAAAGTGTTACTAATATGGGAGATATTGTTTTTAATTTTAATTTAATAAATGAAACATTTTCTTATCAATTAGTAGATGAATTAACAACGGTTAATACTAATTCAGGTTTATTAAGAAAATATTCTAATTTAACTATTTTCGAAGTTGTATCTGGTTGGGAAACTGCTGACGTTAAAATTAGTCAAAAAGTTATTAGACAATATGATGTGTCTACGCAAGTAAATGATTTTGCAGTAGATGTGTATGAAAGAAGTGGAGATCTAAATGATTTAGATGTTAAAGTTTTTGTTAATCATAAAATTAAAAAAGTAACAACTGATTATGCTATTAATAGAATTAATGGTATTGCATATATTAGATTTACAAAAGATTTAACAGCAGGTGATATAGTTATTTTAAGAACTAAAAGTGCTACAAAGAAAAATACAAATGGATATTATGAATTTCCTAAAAATTTAGAATCTAACCCATTAAACAACAAAATATCTACATTTACACTTGGACAAGTAGGCGACCATGTTAATTCTATTGTGGAAGAAGTCCCGGGATTTGAAGGAACTTCACCAGGTGGCAATAATTTAAGAGACTTGGGTAATATTTCTAAGTATGGTAGAAAATTTTTACAACATTCAGGATTAACAAATCTTGCTATATATCATCTTTGCAATAAAGAAACTAACATAATTAAATCAATAAGATATTCTCAAAATGAATACAGTAAATTTAAAAGACAATTTTTAGAACAAGCTAAAGATTTAGGAATGGACGGAACACCAGCTAATATGGTTGACGAAGTTCTACGAAGAATTAATAAAGATAAAAATAAAAGTATGCCTTTTTATTTTACTGATATGTTAGGATCAGGTGGTTCTAAAAAAATATCAATTACAGTAGGAGATCCAGGCAATCCATATTACGCATTAACAAATGTATTTTCATTAAGTGAATTAAGTGATAAGTCTGTATTAGTTTATAAAAATGATATACAGTTATTGCATGGTGCTGATTATGTGTTTAACAGTGAAGGTTTCATTCAAATAAAAACAACTTTACTAAAAGATGATAAACTTATTATTGTAGAATATGATACAACAAACGGATCATATATTCCTGCAACCCCATCTAAATTAGGTTTATATCCTAAAACTATGCCGGCAATATATGCTGACACTACAGTTGTTACACCAGCGGCAGGAATGAATGTAATTCAAGGACATGATGGTAGTATAGAAGTAGCTTTCAATGATTATAGAGATGATATAATATTAGAATTAGAAAAACGAATCTATAATAATATTAAAGTTGCTTATGATGAAGAAATATTTGATATTCATGATTTTATTCCAGGACATTATAGAAAAACAGATTATTCTTTAGATGCTATTAATAAATCTTTATTAACAGATTTTACTAATTGGTTATCTTATACAGGCAATATTGATTATACAGAAAACACATATCAAACAACATATGGTAGTGATCCATTTGTTTTTAATTATGGAAATATGTCTAGCCATGATAAAAAACCATTATTAGGTTGGTGGAGAGGCGTTTATAAACAAGCATATGATACAGATAGACCACATACCCATCCTTGGGAAATGTTAGGTTTTACAGAAAAACCAACTTGGTTTGATACTGTTTATGGTGCGGCTCCTTATACTAGTGATAATTTAATTTTGTGGCAAGACTTACAAGATGGAATTATTCGAGAACCTAATAAAAATATTGTAATTAAAGAAAATTATAAAAGACCTGATTTACTTAAACATATACCTGTTAATTCTTCAGGACTTTTAGTAAGTCCACACGATAGTAATTTTTCACAAGAATATGTTGCTCATTTAACTAGAAGTCCATTTAAATTTGGCGACCACGCTCCAGTAGAAAATGCTTGGCGAAGAAGTTCAGATTATCGTTTTGCTGTTATAACATCTTGGATGTTAAATCAACCTAGTCATGTTATTACAATTGCTTGGGACAGATCAAGAGTTATAAGAAATACTGCAAAACAACTTGTATATAAAGATACAGGATCTAGAATTAAATTAGCTGATCTTAAATTTCCAAATTCTGTAAGTGATGAAAATAAAATTCTTACAGCAGGATTAGTTAATTATATTTACGAATACGTAGAAACAGATTTATTAACAAATTACTCTAATTACAGAAATAATGTTAAAAAAATTACTAACCAATTAGCATTTAAAGTTCGGGGTTATACTAAAAAAGATAAATTTAAATTGTTATTAGATAGTAGAACTCCTTTAAACACTGGTAACGTATTTGTTCCTGAAGAAAATTATAATATAATTCTTAATACAAGTGCTCCTATAAATGTAGTAACTTATAGTGGATTAATTATAGAAAAATTGGCGTCTGGTTTTACGATTAAAGGTTATGATAGAAATGATCCAACTATAAAATATTTTGCTCCTATTAAAAAACAAGCCGACGCTGTTATTAGAATAGGAGGTGTAAGTGCTTCTTTTGTTAATTGGGGAGAAAATAAAAGATATGATATAGGAATGATTGCAAAATATGGCGATGATTATTATTCTACAAAAGAACAACATATATCTAGTACAGTATTTGATGGCACAAAATTTATTAAATTACAAGAATTACCTATTGAAGGAGGAGCTTCTGCATACTTACGTACTAATTTTGAAAGTACTGCCTCAGAAATCGCATATGGTACTTTGTTTAGAGAAATTCAAGACGTTTTTGATTTTATTCTTGGTTATGGAAAATATCTTGAATCTTTAGGATTTATATTTGATGAATTTAATAGAGATATTAAAGCAGTTGCTAATTGGCAATTAAGTGCTAAAGAATTTTTATATTGGACAACACAAGGTTGGGCAGAAGGGTCAGTAATATCTTTAAGTCCATTAGCTAATAAATTAAAATTAAAAACTAGTTATTGTGTAGGTGATAATGTATTTGATAATTTTTATGATTATACGTTGTTCAAAGAAGATGGAACTAAATTAGATAAAGAATTTGTAAGAGTAGTAAAACAGTATAATGATTATGAAATAATAACAAAAAATACTGTTAACGGAATTTATTATGCTAAAATTCCATTAGTACAAAAAGAACACGTAGTTGTAATAGATAATAAAACAATATTCAGTGATATAATTTATGATATAGAATCTGGATATAGACAAGATAGATTAAAAGTTCTTGGCTATGTTACAGCAGACTGGACAGGTGGATTAAACGTTCCAGGATTCATTTATGATCAAGCTAATGTGATTGAATGGTCACCTTATACTGATTATGTAATGAGTGATATTATAAAACATAAAGAATTTTATTATACTGCTAAAAGTAAAATAAAAGGTAGTTCAACGTTTACTGATTCAGATTGGGATAAATTAGATGGCAAACCTGTACCTGATTTATTTCCTAACTTTGAATATAAAACTAATCAATTTGCAGACTTTTTTGATTTAGATACAGATAATTTTGATTCTACTCAACAAAGAATGGCTCAACATTTAATAGGTTATCAAAAAAGACCTTTTTTACAAAATATTATTAATGATGATGTTTCACAATATAAATTTTATCAAGGATACATTCAGGAAAAAGGAACTAAAAATGTATTAACTAAATTATTTGATGCATTATCGTCTGCAGATAAAGAAAGTGTAGACTTTTTTGAAGAATGGGCAATTAGAAAAGGACATTATGGTGTAAGTCAAGGATTTGAAGAAGTTGAATACATATTAGATGAAGGCAAATTTAGATCTAATCCACAACCTTTTGAATTAACAAATACTATAGATCCTTTAGCAACTGATTTAGTTATTAGACAGAAAGATAGTGACGTATATCTTAAACCTGAAAATTATACACATAAACCTTTTCCAACAAAATATGAAAGTACTCCATATTTGCCAACTGCTGGATATGTAGATCCTAGTGACGTTAAATTTATTGTAGCAAAATATGATGACTTATTAAATTTAGATACAACTGTATTAAAACAAGGACATTATATATGGGTAGGAAATTATAAAAATGATTGGGAAGTGTTCAAATTTTCCAATACTCAAGCAAAATTAAGTAAAATAGAAAAGTCAGGTGATTTAATTGTAGTTACTACACAAAATACTGCAAATGTAATTGTTGGAGAAATTTTTGCTATACGTGAAGGAACTTCCACATATATTTTAAAAGCAAATAAAGTAGAATTAAATGTAATAACTTGTGATGCAAAAACAGGAATACAAGCCAAAGACCCTGCTGTAGGATATGTAAGTCAATTTAAATCATCTAGAATTGCAGGTATTACAGATGTAAATTCAAAAATTATTGATGCAGGTTTACAAGATAATGAAAAGTTCTGGGTAGATAAAAACGATAATAATAAATGGTCCGTATTGAATAATAGTTTTGTATACAAAACACATCAAGAAATTTCTAATCCTAATAATGTAGCAAATACTCAATTTGGTAAAGTATTAGCTAGTAATGATGCAAATAATATTTTAGTTGTTGGTGCACCAAATGATTCGGATGGAAGAGTGTTTGTTTATAAAAGAGGAGGAGATAATTCAATTAATAATTTATTTCAAGTTTTAGAAACACCACCACAAGATCCTGCGTTAAACAAATTAGACGTATATGATGCAGGTGCAAAATTTGGATCAAGCGTAGCAATAAGTCCAGATGGAAAATATATTATAGTAGGAGCACCGGAAGCCTCTAATGTTAGAACTTATTATAAAGGAGAGTATGACGTAGCAAATTCATATACAATAGAAGATATTGTAAAATACAAAGAACAATTATGGAAAGTTGTAAATCCGATATTACCTGAAGATCCTTCAGTAGACTTTACAACATTTGACAGTCATACGTTTGCTAAAGAAACAACATATAATTCTATAACAGGAAATTATACACCATTAACACAAATAATTTTAGGAAATTATATTTTTACAAATGCTACTACAGATCATTTATTAATTAGAGCATCACTAGATCAATATCAAGGTACAAATATAGGAGATAAATTACAATTATCTTGGAATAAATGGAATACTTTTGTTCCACCATCTGGAAGTTCATACGAACCATTTAATGGTTATAATGCTAATGTTACTAACGCACTACAAGGTGAACAAACAATTACGCAAAAAGTAGATGAAATATTAAGCATAGATCAAACTCTTAGTGATTTAACAGTAAATGATGTTATTAAGACTGATAGTGCAGATGGTACAGTAGCTTGGGTAAACAAAGTAGGTACTCAGTCTTTAATTTATTTGAAAGATGTTAAAGGTAATTTTTCAGCTACAGGAGATTTATTATTAGGAACTATAAATGTTGGAACATATCAACGTGTATTTCAAGAAGATATAGATTATTTAGGTGGCTGGTGGAAAATTGATATAGGTACAACAGTTAATAATTGGCCTTATGTTTCAGAAACAAATCCATATCTAGTAATATATGATATTATTAGACAAGGAATTAATAGAACAGCATTATCATATTATAATGTTTTATCAGGAACTCAAAATGCAGATTTACCGGGTGTTCCAAGAACATCTGAAATGGGTATTTTATCTTATTACAAAACTTATAGTATTGCAGGACAACCTGTCTTCCAAGGTTTAGTTACTGATCAAAGATTCTTTTTTAGATTAGGTACTGCATTTAATACTAAAGTTGTTGGAAATACTATTAATGGTTGGTTAAACACAATAAGAGATTCAAATAATATAGTGTTTGATCCAAGTGTAATGGGATTAAACTTTAGCGATATTAATAAAGAGCTTACAATAAACGGTATTTGGAATGGTTACATAACTGTAGATGCAGAAGCAGATAACTTAGGTAATTTTTATATACCAACAGTAGGTAGTATTGTTAGAGATCAAACTACAATGAAAACTGCTGAAGTTACTTTTGTTAAAACAATTGACTTTAATAAAATACAATTATTCTTAAAAGATGCCACAGGTGCTTTCAAAAAAGGATTAGACGCTGGCGAAACAAGTGACATTTATTTAATAGGAACTCCAGATAGAAAAATTGGAACTTTAAGAGACGCAAGATTAGATGTTAATGGTCAAAGTGGACCTTATTTTGTATTTGATTCAGGTAAAACATTAATTTCTACTACTAATACAGATATAGAAGTAAGACATTACGATAAAGAATATTGGTTCTACGATGAACAAATATTAGATGGTATAGCTAGATCGGCAAATATTCCTGGAAGTACTAATAAAGATTATCTTCAAGTGTATAATATTTCAGCAGGAGAAGGAGTACAAAGTGGTAATACTAATCAAGGTGCATATTCAGTTTATGAAATAGGAACAAATGATTTATTTGCTCATATAGGAACATTTATAGTACCCGATACTAAAAATGATTTAAAAGTAGGTAGTAAAATAGAAATAAGAAAAGTAGGAGATGAAACTGTTGCTTATATAGGAGCGTCAGGAAATTTATCATCTACTACTTCTGGAAAAATTTATTTTGTTAAAAGAAGTACTACTAAAAATTGGGCACTTTCAACGAATCCTTTGTATATGGGAGAGTTTAATGTAACATTGTCGTATGCTACAGGAGAATATACAATTTATAATTCAGAATTATACAAAGCAAAAACAAATCTTGTTGCTGGTGCATGGAATTCAAGTTACTGGGAAAAACAAAGTACAGGTACAGATTATTTAGGATATATTCCTAATGATTCAGGAATAACATTAGAAGGAGATTCAACTCTCAATCAAAGTAATTTAGTAATGTTCGGTGATCAATTTGATGTTAATTCTACAGGAACAATTCTTGTAACTAATTTATTATACAGCACTGATGCACAAAAAGTTGCTGTATACAGATTACAAGAAGGATATTATTCATATTCACAAACAATTACATCACCTGAGGATTCATCTCCTAATATTAATTTTGCAAATAGTGTAGCTATTTCAGAAGATGGAAGTATGCTGTCTATTGGAAGTCCTTTAAAAGATTTTGCTAATGCTGTTGACGCCGGAGTAGTTTATACATATTTACAATCAAGTGGTGTTTACACATTAAATCAAAGTTTAAGAAGTCCTGATAGTGAAAATTCAGAAAATTTTGGTTACCAATTAGGATTTGATGGAAATACATTGGCAGTTACAAGTCTTAAAGGAGACATAACAATTACTACAGCATTTGATACAACAACTACAATATTTGATACTGGAGCAACTACATTTTATAAAGTAATGTCTGATAGTGGTGCAGTACATTTATTTGAAAGATCAGGAAATACTTTATTATATGCTGAAAAATTTGTGTACACTAATGATGGTGCTGTAGAATTCGGACGTAATACATTAATAAATGATAATCATGTTTATATAGGTTTACCTACACTTACATTATCTGATAATAATAAAGGAACAGTAGTTGACTTTAGAAAAACTAAAGGCAAATCTAGTTGGATGCAAACAGTAGAAGGTGCTGACCACGTTGAAATTGATAAAATTAAAAGCGTATTCATTTATAATAAGGAAACAAATTCTGTTATTTCTAATTTAGATTATATAGATCCTGTATTAGGAAAAATAGCAGGCACAGCCGAACAAGAATTATATTATAAAACACATTATGATCCAGCAATTTATAATGTAGGAACTTCAGCTGTAACAATAGATACAAACAATCATTGGGCAGAAGGAGAAGTAGGAAGACTTTGGTGGGATTTAAGTACAGTAAGATATTATTATCCTTATCAAGGTAATATTATATTCAATAATAATCATTGGAATAAACAGTTTATTGGTTCATCTGTAGATGTATATGAATGGGTAGAGTCAATTTATAAACCTAGTGTCTGGACAGAAATTGCATCTACTAATGAAGGAGACTCTTTAGGAATAAGTGGAACACCTAAGTATGATGATACTGTATATGTTACTAGAAATACTTACGACAAAATTGCTCAGACTACAAAACCTAAATATTATTATTGGGTTAAAAATAAACAAAATACACCAGATGTAGAATTTAGAAGTCTAAGTGCGTTAGCAGTTTCTAAACTTATAGATGATCCTAAAGGACAAGGTTACAAATATATTACATTTTTTGATTCAAATAAATTTGCGTTAGTTAATTGTGAATCATTATTATCTAATACAGATTCTATTCTTAATGTTCGTTATTGGACAATAGATAATAAAGAACTTAATATTCATAATGAATATCAAATTATGACCGAAGGATTATCAACTAGTAAACCTTCTACAGAAATAGAAAAAGTTTGGTATAATAGTTTAATAGGATATGATAAACAAGGAAATACTGTACCAGATCCGGGTTTAAGTGATAAACTTAAATATGGAACTTTATATAAACCTAGACAAAGTTGGTTTAAAAATCATCAAGAAGCATTAAAAGAATTAATAGAAAGAACTAATTCTGTATTGAAACTTAATTTGATTGTGGATGATATAGATTTAACTGATTTATCAAAAGCAGATGTACAACCTACAGCAAATACTAAACTTTTTGACAAAACTGCAGATGTTGTAGGAGATTTAGCTTTTATAGGAACAAGTACAGTTAAAAAAGCAGAGTTATTACCAACAATTGTAAATGGTAAAATTACTGGTGTAACTATTCTAAGTAAAGGTAAAGGTTATGTAACTGTACCTACATTAGAAATTTCAGGAAATAGTGGAAGTGGTGCTGTAATAGAATTAACAATAGATGCTCTAGGACAAGTTGATACTGCAACTGTAAAAATTAACGGTGAAGGATATACATCTAATACAAAAATTATTGTTAGACAATATAGTGTACTTGTAAAAAGTGATACAGAACTAGGCGGTAAGTGGGCAATATATGGTTATGATTCAAATTTAAGTTCTTGGAATAGAACATCTTCTCAAAAATACAATGTTGATCTTTATTGGTCATACATTGATTGGTATGATACAGGATATAATCAATTTACAGCAATAGATTATACTGTTAGTGAATCATATTTGTTAGAATCATTAGATGATTCAATTGGAGATATTGTAAAAATTGAAAATATAGGTACAGGTGGTTGGCTATTATTAGAAAAAATAGATAACAAACCTAATGTAGATTATACTGTAAATTATAAAACTATTGGTAGACAAAATGGAACAATTACATTTAAAAATACTTTATATCAATTTGGTTCAAATACTGTAGGTTATGCATCAACTAGTTATGATACTGTATTATATGATCGTCAACCTGTTCAAGAAACAAGAATAATATTAGAAACTTTAAGAGATAAAATTTTTATAAATGATTTAGAAATATATTATAATGATCTTTTCTTTGCTAGTTTAAGATACGCATTAAGCGAAAATAAATTAACAGATTGGGCATTTAAAACAAGTTTTATCAAAGTAAAACATAATGCAGGTGATCTTAAACAAAAAGCAACTTATCAAAATGACAATCTTTCCGACTTTGAAGAATATATTAAAGAGGTTAAACCATACAAAACTAATATTAGAGAATATGTAAGTTCTTACGAAAAAGTAATACCATCAAGTTCAGTTATAACTGATTTTGATTTACCGGCTAGATATGATGACGAAAATCAAATAACACCTAGTTCAGCAAAACTTGTAGGGACTGCTTTAACTGGAACAGATACAATTACAAGTTATCCTGATAAACATTGGTTAGAAAATGTAGGATTTAAGATTATATCATTTAATATAGGAGATAAAGGTAGTGGTTATATTACTCCACCAATAGTTTCAATAACAGGTGGCGGTGGTTCTGGTGCTACAGCTCAAGCATATATTAGTGGAGGCAAAGTAACTTCAGTTATAATTCTTAAAGAAGGATTAGGTTATTTAACAGCACCTACAGTAACTTTACAAGGAGGAATTAAAGATGCAACTACAGGAACAGTTGCTAAAGTTAGTGCTGTATTAGGTAAGTCTTTAGTTAAAGCAACTCATCTTACTGTTAAATTTGACAGAACATCTGGAACATATTTAATAACATCATTAGCAAGAACAGAAACGTTTGCAGGAAATAATTCTGTGTTAGATTATTATTTAAAATGGCCGTTAGATTTAAGAAGAAATACAATCAAAGTAACTGTTAATAATATTGAAAATTTATCAAGCGAATACACTTATACTAATAAATTAGATACAACTAAAGATTATAACAGATATATAGGACACATTAAATTTACTTTACCGCCTGCTAATCTTCATGCTATTAAAATAGAGTACATGATAGACGCATCTAAATTACAAGCACAAGATAGAATTAATCTTTTCTATACACCTACATCAGGAATGCCGGGTAAAGAATTAGCTCAGATATTAGATGGAATAGATTATGGTGGAGTTGAAGTAAGAAGTTTAGGATTTGATACTGCATCTGGTTGGGATACAGATTCATATATGGCAGGTTCGTGGGATACCTATGATGCAACTTTTGAAGATGAAATTTTAAAAATGGATGGAAGTACTAATTCTCTTACATTAAGTAAAGCACTAGAAGATGGAACAGTTTATAACATTTATAAAAATGCAATAAGAATAGATGATCCTAACTATGGAACAGGAAATACTGTAACAAATAAAAATGCAATGATGCAAAGTGTTACAGGTGATGGGTCAACAATGACTATTACATTTGATACTGTACCAACAGTAGCTGGTGATGTAATTGTAGTTAGAAAATCTACTAGTGATGGTAGTTTCTTACCAGATCCAGAAGCTTATGATACTTTATTGGCAGGTGGTGATTTAGCTTATTCATCTGCAACAGGATTAAAAGCAGAAGATATTATAGTAGAAGGAGATGATTTTGTATCTCATACAACTTCAAAAGGTCCAGAAGAATTTGTACCAGGACAAGTACTTGATACTTTAGACATTCAAGTATACGACAAAGGTGGAGAATCAGGAAGTAGAATTAATAGTTACAATCATACAGGAGATGGTGCAACTACAGATTATCCATTTAACGAATATCCACAAAGTTCGGATGCCGTATTTGTTTCGGTGAATAATATTTTACAAGAATCTAATACTTACGTTGTAGATTATCCTAATAAATTATTAAAATTTAATAATGCTCCTGCATTAAATTCTAAAGTTAATTTTGTAACTATGAGTAATAATGGAGAAAAAGTTCTTGACTTTGATACATTTACAGGAGATGGTAGCACTTTAGATTATGTAACAAGAGCAACATGGATTGATAATAGCATAAACACGTTTGTTAGAGTAAATGGTCAATCAGTTTCTTACACTATTTTAAAATCAGACAGCTCTTATGCTGTACTAGATAAAGTTGTTGTAAGATTTGCATCTGCTCCTCCGGCAGATTCAGTTGTTAATATAGTTGTATATGCAAGTGCTAGTCAAACATTTAGTGAAGTTACTGAAGATAATTTTACAGGTGATGGAAGTACTAATTATTTCCAATTAAGTCAAACACCATTTAACCAGAAACCTTTATCATTTAATACAGTTGTTAGAGTAGGTAATAATATTTTAAATGCTGGATTTACTAAAACATTTACAATAGATAATAATAGAGAATATGAATTTGAAACTTGGCAAGAAATTCCAGGATCTATACTTCCTGCAGATGTAAGAGCATTTTTAAATGGAGTAGAATTAGTACAAGGACAACAATATACTTGGAATTCAGGAACTACTAGTATAACACTTATAACTGGAGTGGGTGTCGCAGGCGACATTCTAAAAGTTTTTGCAATGAGTAATGGTCAATATACATTAAATGAAACAACTGGTGTAATTACATTTAGTAATGTTCCATTAGCTAATGATACAATTTCAGTTTATCAATTTAGTAATCATGACATAGCAAAAATAGAAAGAATTAATTATGACGTTGTTGCAAGATTAACTGTAACTGTAGGTACAGATGATTATTATATGTACAAACAATTAACTAATGGACTTATTAAATTAAGACAATTAGCCGAAGATGCTCAATATGTTTGGGTAACTCTTAATGGAGAACTATTAGCTCCTAGTGTAGATTACAAAGTTACAAATGATCAAATGTATTTGAAAATAAACAGATCATTGGCTACAAATGATGTTATAGATATTGTACACTTTACAGCACCTAAATTTGTATCTAAATTTGGTTACAGACAATTTAAAGATATGATGAATAAAACTCATTACAAACGTTTAGGTAATACTAACAAATATCAATTAGCAACATCTCTTAAATGGACAGATCAAGAATTAGAACTAGAAAATGCAGTTGGTATAACTGAACCTAGTATAGCAGACAATAACCCTGGAGTATTGTTTATTGAGGGAGAAAGACTAGAATATTTTGTTAAAACAGGCAATATACTTTCACAACTTAGACGAGGAACATATGGAACTGGAGTAAAAGATATGCATATTGTAGGTGCAGAAGTCCTAGATCAAGGACAGTTTCAAACTGTACCTTATAAAGATGAATTTTTAACTGAACAATATACAGCAGATGGCAGTACTAATGCAATTACTATTGGATTTACTCCTAAATCTGCTAACGAATTTGAACTATTTGTAGGTGGTAAGAGGATGAGAAAGAATGATATTTCTGTATATGACTCAACACAAGGACAAGATAGTCCCGAAGCTGACGTTACTTCTCCTGCAGAATTTACTGTAGACGGAATAAGCCCAGTTGTAATACTTACAACAACACCTATAGCTGGCACAAAAATAATAACTATAAGAAAACTAGGTAAAAAATGGCAATCTGGCATTAAACCATTAAGTCAATCAGACAATGATATTGCTAGATTCTTGCGACAAAAGGAACTGGCTTTGCCGCAATAAATACACATAACGAACTGGAGCGTAAATGAACAATATTAAAGAAAACAGCGGCGTCTTACTTCAAGGGCATATTAAGATACATGATCCCGATTCGGGCCATGTGTTCATTAATAAAAGAAACGCCATACACTATGAAAATATGAGTCAAGCACTAGCAGATAGTCTTGCTAATGCTGGTCAAGGATTCATAAATTCTATGGTATTTGGTAACGGTGGAACGTCCATCGATCCAACTGGTATTATTACATATCTAACGCCTAATTCAACAGGAACTAATGCTAGTCTATATAATCAAACATTTACTAAAATAGTTGATGATAGATCAGTATCAAATTTAGATCCATTAAGAAATAAACTTGAAACAAGACACGTTAATGGAACAAATTATACAGATGTGTTAGTTACTTGTTTGTTAGATTATGGTGAGCCAAGCGGACAAGATGCAGTAGATAATTCTAGTAATGTAGACGGATTATACGTATTTGACGAATTAGGTTTAGTAAGTTACTCCCCTAGTGGTACTGGAAATCTACTTACTCATGTAGTATTCCATCCTGTCCAAAAAAGTTTAAACAGATTAATTCAAATAGATTATACTGTTAGAGTACAAAGTTTGACAGGATTTAACGAGGGGTAATAAATGTCATATACGGTTAATTTTTCTGATAGCGTAAGCAAAGGCAGTATTACTGTAGAAGATAATACGGTCAATCAAGAAACGAGTATTTCGTTACCAGGAAAATCTACAACTTCTTATGGAACAGTAATAGCTGAAAACTTTTTGCATTTATTAGAAAATTTTGCAAAAAGCTCTGCTCCAGTAAGACCATTAGAAGGTCAATTATGGTTTGATACTACAGTAGGAACTAATCAATTAAAAGTATATGATGGAACTAACTGGGTAGCAAGTGGCGGTTTAAAAAAAGCATTAAATCAGCCAGCGGCTAGTGAAAGTATTACAGGTGACCTTTGGGTAGATACCGACAATCAACAATTATATCTTTTTACAGGAACAGGTTGGATTTTAATAGGTCCAGAATATAGTTCAGGATTATCAACAGGAGCAAAACCTGTAACAATTACAGGTACTGATGATGCTTCACATACAGTTGTACAACTGGAAGTTAATGCTAAACCAATTGCCATCATAGCAACAGATTCATTTACACCTAAATCAACTATTACAGGTTATACAACAATTAACCCAGGATTTAATTTAAGTACAGCAGATATAACAGGTGCAGGTGTAGGAAAATTTTATGGAACAGCCGAGAAGGCAGAAAATCTTATAGTAGGCACAACATCAGTTGCCGCAAGTAATTTTTTAAGAGCAGACACAACTAACATTGCAAATTTTCAACTTAAAGTTAAAAATGATTCAGGAATTGAAGTAGGCTCTAGCGGAACGTTTTCCGTAGGAGTAGAAGGACAAGCAGGAATAGTAGAACATAAAACATCTGGTTCACATATAGATTTTAGAGTTAATAATCAAGGCACAACAACTGCAATAATGAGATTAGACTCTTCTTCTAAAGTAGGAATTAATAATTTAGCTCCTACAGAGGCTTTAGATGTAATAGGTAATATTAAATCAAGTGCTAATGTACTTGCAGATGGTACTACAGATGCAACGTCAATAGGAACAGGTTCTTTAATTGTTAAAGGTGGAGCAGGTGTTGCCAAAAGTCTTTACGTAGGTACTAATCTTAATGTTGTAGGAGGAGTTACAGCAGGTTCTATTGTGCCAACTGCTAATAATACAGATAGTTTAGGAGCAACTAATAATCAATATTTAAATGTATATGCTAACAATTTTGTAGGAAATTTTACAGGTAACGTTAGTGGTACAGTTAGCGGAACTGCAGGTTCGGCTAATAAATTATCTACAGCAACTACTTTTGCAATGACTGGAGATGTTTCAGCAACATCAATTACTTTTGATGGTCAAACAGGTGGAACTACAAAAACTTTTAATACTTCTGTAAGTAATAGCTTTATTGCAGATAAAACTTTAACAACAACACCACAGGCAACAGATGAAATTATACTTAATAGAACTACAGGCACAACAGGTGTTTTTAAAATTACAGCAGATCAATTTTTATCTTCTGTAGCAACACCACCAATTGGATCTATGATGTCTTATGGAGGAGCTAATGCTCCATCTAGTTGGTTATTGTGTGATGGTAGTGAAGTGTCGAGATCAACTTATGCCGCTTTGTATGCCGTAATAGGAACTCAATTTGGAACACCTAGTAATGCTAGTTTGTTTAAAGTTCCAGATTTAAGAGGAAGATTCCCATTAGGTGCAGATAATATGGGAGGAGTAGAAGCTGGACGTGTGACAGATACAACAGCAGATAATTTAGCAGGATATAGTGGTACAGAGATGAAAACACTTGTTTCTACAAACTTACCAGATCACCAACACAATATGAAATCAACTAATAATGATCAATTTTATGGAATAAGAAATATAACAGCAACGCCTTCAGATCCAGCAGTAATTGTATATGATGGACCAACAGGTTCTAATACAGCTCAAGCAATGCCTAATTCAGGTGGAGTAGATGGAACTGTAGGACAAGGATTTAGTGTTATGAATCCATATCTAGTAATTAATTACATAATTTATACAGGAGCCGCGTAAGATGGGGTATAAACTTAATAGAACAGATGGAAGTTTATTAGTAGATTTAATCGATGGTCAAATCGATACTACATCTAGCGACTTAACTTTAATTGGTAGAAATTATACTGGCTTTGGTGAAGTATTAAATGAAAATTTTATCAAAGTATTAGAAAATTTTGCTAATACAACTGCTCCTGCAAATCCTATTAAAGGTCAACTTTGGTATGACTCTTCAGAAAATAAATTAAAAATTTATAATGGAACAGCTTTTGTATCCGGTGGCGGAACAACTGTTGCAACTACACAACCTAATATGGTTGCAGGTGATCTATGGATTGATAGTTCTAAGCAACAAATGTATTTCTTTGATGGAACAGTTCTTAAATTAGTTGGTCCAGATTATTCACTTGCACAAGGTACATCAGGTTGGGAAGTAGTATCAATTTTAGATACACAAAATCAAACAAGAACTGTTATTAAGTTTTCTATTCAAGGTTCACTTGTAGGTGCTTGGGCTAATGTAGACTTTACTCCAGTACCAACTCAACAAATAACAGAACTAATTAATGCAACTACTAATCCTAGTGGTGCAATATACAAAGGCTTTAATGCTGTACAAGATTCTTTTATATATAGAGGCGTAGTTTCTAAAGCACAAAATTTAACTAATGCGGCAGGTACACCAAGAACTGGTGATCAATATTTGTATGCAGATGCTAACGATACAACTACAGGTTCAATAACTGTTCAAAATAATGCAGGAGTTATTGTTGGTTTAAACAATAATACTCAATTAAAATTTGATTCAAACGCATTTACTATAGAAAACGTATTAACTAATCAAGATTTTAATTTAAAAGTACGTAATCCTACAGCAACATCGGCAATTAAAGTTGATGCTACTAATAGCTATGTAGGAATATTTCAAGCAACACCAACTAAAACACTAGACGTAGGTGGTGACGTAAACATTTCAGGAAATCTTACAGTAAGCGGAACACAAACTAATATTTCTGTTACTAATTTACAAGTTAAAGATAAAAATATTGAATTAGCAATAGATGATGCAGGAGTTTTTGGAGATGATACTGCGGCGGATGAAGGAGGTATAATTCTTAAATCCACTGGAGGTGATAAACAATTTATTTGGTCAGATGGCACAGATAGTTGGACGTCAACAGAAAATATAGATTTAGCAGTAGGAAAAACATTTAAAGTTAATACAAATATTGTATTATCAGAAAATACATTAGGATCTCAAGTAGCAAATTCATCTTTAACAAATTTAGGAACGTTAACTGCACTTCAAGTTGATGAAATAATAATAGATGGTTTAACTATTGAAGCAGATAGTAGTAATGCATCAAATAAAATTCAACTTAAAAGTCCACAACCTATTACAATTATGGATAGCCAAAGAATTACAGGACTTGGCACACCATCAGATCCATCCGATGCAGTAACTAAAGCATATGTAGACGGAAGTGTATCTGTTGGAATAGAATTAGATATTTCAGGACAAGGGTCAGGAACTACTTTATGGGATTGGATATGTAAAGTATTAGAAGATTTATATCCTGCAAAAGGATATTCTGCATTGAGTACACCTAATGCTTGGTCCACTTATGCTCAACCAAACGGTGAACCACCATTAAACACAAATGTCACGGCGGCTAACGCAGTTCCAATAGGATCTAAATCTCATGGAGTATTAGCAAGAGTTCGTACAGTTGATTATGGATCAGGTGGAGCAGTATCGGGTATTAATGTAGATGGTGTAAAATTAATAGACTATTCACCAGTTGATCAAACAGTTACAGCCGCACAAAGAACTATTAATGCTGTTCAAACAGGTATTGATGATGTTAGTTTAGGACAAACTACTAAACTTACTATGACTGTCTCTCACTATTATGAGGCAGGTCAGGCAGTTGTAGTTTCAGGAACAACGTTTGGAGCGGGTCCTGTTGCAAATATTGATGGTAATTATACAGTACAGGCGGCAGAATTTACTGCTGAATATCCTAATTTCGTTTCACTAACTATAGATTTAGATGGTAGTGGTACAGGACTAAACTTTGCAGGTGGTAATTATAACGCTAACAGTGGTACAATTCAAAGAACACCTGTTGTGGGTAATGCAAATAAACAAGTTGTAGAGGATATTACATTTACAACTGCTTCAGGAAACATAGGATTTACACCAACAAGGAGTTTATTACAGTTTATAGTTAATGATTCTAGTGGTAATGGTACAGGAGCATGGGAATACGATAGAACACTTACACACTCTACGTAAAAAAGGATAAATATTTAAAATGGCATATTTAGTTAACAAATACGACGGAACTTTACTTACAACTGTAGCAGATGGTACTATAGATCAGACTACAGACATCAGATTTATAGGTAAAAACTACGCTGGATACGGTGAAATTCAAAATGAGAATTTTTTACATATGTTGGAAAACTTCTCAGGAGCAACTTCACCTTCAAAAGCTGTTAGTGGACAACTATGGTTTGATAGTGCAAATAGCAAATTAAAGTTTTATGATGGTACAAAATTTAGAACAACAGGTGGAGCAGAAGTAGATGCCTCAGCTCCTACAGGTTTAACTACTGGAGATTTTTGGTGGGATACTGGAAATGATCAATTATATGCTTGGAACGGAGCAGGATTTGTTTTAGTAGGTCCACAAGGTGTAGGATCAGTTGTTACTCAGTTCAAAAGTAGAACTGTTAAAGATACATTAAACGCAAATCATTTAATTATAGAAGGTGTTGTTAATGACAAAACAATAATTGCTATAAGTCAAACAGAATTTACACTAGGTACTTCAGATCCAAATAATTTAATTACAGGTTTTGATAAAATTAGAAAAGGAATTACTCTTGTAGACACAAAAGACGCTACAAACGGTACTACATCAACAGATCATTATTTCTGGGGTAGTGCATCTAACTCTTTAAGATTAGGTGGAAAACTTGCCAGCGATTATCTAACTACAGGTGCAGGAACAACAACTTTTAGTGGAATTGCATCTTTTGTAGATGCAGGTTTTACAGTCGGTGATAGTAATGATCTTAGAGTATCAATTTTAAATGGTAATGAAGCTACAATTTCAAATGAAGTAGGATCAAAAATAGATTTAAAAGTAAATGTTAGTGGACAAGTTACTACAATTGCAGAAGTAACGACTACAGGTATTAATCCAGGAACTGGAAATAGAAACCTAGGGGATGCCGCTGACAAATGGTATGAAGTTCACGCAACAAGTTTCAAAGGAAATGCCGATTCGGCAACAGGAGTTTACTTTGGTCCTTCAACATATCCGGGTGCAATAACTCAAGTAGCAAATACAACAGCTCTTAGAGATGCCAATGCAGATATTACTGCAAGATATTTTGTAGGTACAGCAACTAATGCCAGTTATGCTGACTTGGCTGAGGTATATGAAACTGATCAAGAGTATGAAATAGGTACAATTGTAAGAGTAGGTGGAGAAAAAGAAGTAACAGCAGACGGAACGACTGAAGGGTCGAGCCCAATAGGGGTTATTTCCGAAAATCCTGCATACTTAATGAATAGTGAAGGCACAGGACAACCTGTTGCTTTTGTTGGTAAAGTACCTGTTAGAGTTTTAGGCGCAGTCCAAAAAGGAAATAAAGTTTATTCTTTCGAAAATGGGGTAGGAATTGGTAAATGGAATTGGGCGGCTGGTAATATGGTAGGAATTGCTTTAGAAACCAATCAAGAGACATCAGAAAAACTAGTCCAGTGCGTTTTAAAAGTGTAAATAATTCAAAGGAATACAAATGGCACTAGTAACAGCTGAAAGATACAATAATTTAAGACAAAGCGTGTTTTCTGTTTTATCAACAGGAACAGGCGATTCTGGTTACGGACAAAGTTTAACTAGTTCTTCTGTATCAACAGGTAATTTAGTCCAAGCACTTCATATTAATAACATTTACGAAGATGTTAGAAAATGTTATAAACATCAAAATGGCGGTGACCCTACAACAGGGCAACTTCAAGAAGTTTCTTCTTCAGATTTAATTACAGATGATGATGCAACAAATTATAAAGGGTGGGATCAATACGAAGCCTTAGCATCAAACATTGCAACAAACAGACTAACAGCTCACGTAAATCAAATAGCAGTAAACAGTTCAGCGTCTTCTAAAACTAGAAGTTCTAGTTGGAATGGAACAATTATACACGTTTTTACTGTTACATTTACTGATGAAAATGCTAGAAGATATTTTTTTAACTCAGGAGGTACAGTAAGAATAACTGGAGTTGTGAACACAGGTAGTACAAAAGATAATGATTGGAATACTATGTTGTCAAGTTGTGGTACTATAGCTTTTGGTGCCAATGGCACAACACAAACTTCTGGTAATCCAATAGGAACGGTAGCAACTGCGTTAGGAAATTATCAAATAACAGCATCGTACCAAGATATATTTTCGGCAATAGATGCTGGAGGTGGATCATATTCTGCAAATGACTTTAAAATTGAAGCCAAATTAGATGGAACTAATAAAATTTGGTTTACAATGACATATTCAGATGAAGCTACTGGTAATATTGATGAAGATGTTAGTAATGCTACTGCAACAATTGATTATGGTTTGGCACAAACTGACGTAATTGGTACTGCACCGGCTTTTGCAATTGACGGAACTAGCACTCTATAATACCAAATTCCAACTTGATTAAATTCACAAATCCTGTTATAATCGCAATAGAAAACGTATGGAAGAAATACAACAAAAAGCCTTGCGACTTGCGGATAGATTAAAAGTCCACAATAACCAAACTAGAATTCTGAAAGAAAAGTTTGTGGATTCTAATATCCATTTCCATGAAGGTCATCAATTTACGGTTAATGTGGCATTAATCAATTATTGTAAGGGGCTATTAGATTTAAACAAAGACAAAGATGTTATTATATTAGATGATTATAAAATTCCTGTTAAAGTAGATAAAATACAGGACTTTTTTGACAATATTTCCGATTTATATCAAAGAAATCTTAATTCTTATTGGCTAGAATACAATAAGTTAAAAAAGTCAAAAGGGGAAATATTAAAAGATGACTAAAGGTATATTACTATTTGCTCATAATAATAATTTAATAGATTATGTATCACAAGCAATCTTTTGTTGTGAACAAATTAAAAAACATTTAAACATACCAGTAAGTTTGGTAACATCGAATACAGTGCCTCCGGACAAAATTTCCTTGTTTGACAAAATTATTTCTATTAAAAATATTAATACACATCAAACTAAATCATTCCTAGACGGTTCTACAAACAAATACAATGCATTATGGCATAACTTTTCAAGACCCGATTGTTATGATTTAACACCGTATGATGAAACTATTGTTATGGATACAGATTATATTGTAGGTAATGATAATCTTTTAAAATGTTTTCAATCAAATGCAGACTTTTTAATTAACAAAGATGCGGAATATATTAACTATCAGCACAGAGATGATTTAACTGATATAGATGTTAGTGATTCTAGTATTCCTATGTACTGGGCTACTGTATTTTATTTTAAAAAGACAGAAAAAATGAAAACTTTCTTTGAATTAATTAAACACATTAAAAACAATTGGTCATTTTACAGGTTCACATATCAAATAATAGGACAAAATTATAGAAATGATCATTCTTTTAGTATTGCTATTCATATGTTTAATGATTTTCAAGAAACTAATTGGCCTATGAACTTACCAAGTAAGCTATATTACATAACAGATAGAGATGATATTGTACATTTTGATGGAAACTGGGAATTAATGTTATCAATTGACACTAAAAAATATTACCCTTGTACCGTTAATGGTATGAGCCTACATATTATGAACAAGTTAGCATTAAATCGTGCAATAATGTATGATCGTTGGATAAAAGAGGATTATGATAAAAAATAAAGGGTATCTTATTTTTGTACAGTCAAATAAAAGTACTGATTACTTTAAACAAGCAGTTGCATTGTCTATGAGTATAAAATTACATAATAAAAATGCAAATGTATGTTTAATGACCAATATTAATGTACCTAATAATTTAAAAAAGTGTTTTAATAGCATTATAGGTATACCAGGTGATGATTATGCAGAAGAAAGCATATGGAAAGTAGAAAATAGATGTAAAATTTATAATGCATCACCGTATGATGAAACAATAGTACTTGATGCTGATATGCTGGTCTTAGAAAACATAGACCATTGGTGGAAATTTTTAGATAACTTTGATTTGTATTTTACATCGCAAGTAAAAACATATAAAAACAAATTTGCAGTATCAGACTTTTATAGAAAAGCATTTACGAAGAATAATTTACCGAATTTGTATTGTGGTATGCATTATTTTAAAAAAACAAAAAATAATTTTAATTTTTTTGCTTTGGTTGAACATATAATAAAAAATTATGAAATATATTATAAAAGATTTACCCCTATGAATACGCAAAGATGGTGTAGTATGGATTTATCTGTAGCAATAGCAAGTCATTTAATTAATAATGCTAATAATATAACTTCTAAAGTAAATTTTTTAACATTTACACATATGAAGCCACATATACAAAATTGGAAACATAAAACTAATGCTTGGATGTCTTATGTAAACTCTTATTTTGATGATGATTGCAATTTAAAAATAGGAAATTATAAACAGAATGGAATATTTCATTATGTAGATCCTGGATTTTTAACAAATGAACTATTTAATAAGTTGGAGAACAAATGCAAAGAACTGATTTAACATTTAGACCTATTATACAAAAACAAAAATGGTATTTTAGTTTTAATAAAGATACCGGGCAAGTTCTTAATTGTAGTGTAACTAAGAAAGGAAACTCTGTAGAAATATCAGAGTCTTTAGGACACGATATTGCTATTGGGTTAAAAAATTTATCTCAATATGTAGTAATTTTACAAGATGGAAAATATATTGTTAAGTCTAAAACAGAAATGGATGGAATAGAGTATGAAATTTCGTCACCTAAAAAAGCAGAAAATAGAAATGTATATAAAATAGACTCTAATAATATAGATGATAAAATTTCATTTAAATTAGATATGAAAAATAAGCAATGGAATATTAAAATTAATGATAATTTAGGACAAGAAATAGAAAATACGTTAGATATGTCAAAAAATATAATTTTAAATTTTTATGTTACTAAAAAAGATGATGCTAATATATTAGATTATGTATTACCTGTAAGTTTAAACAATTTAATTAAACAAAAAACACTTACAATGGAGCATAAAAGTAATAATATTCCTTCTTTATATTGTCGGAAACTTTATGATTATAGTTATGAGGTAGTTAATGGATAGAATTAAAATTCAAGATTGTGATTTAGTATTTTTAAGTTATGACGAACCTAATGCTGAAAGGAATTATGCGGATCTTAAGAAAAAATTTCCTTGGGCTAAACGAGTTCAAGGTGTAACAGGATTAGATGCGGCCCATAAAGCGTGTGCAGATATATCTGAAGTAGAAAGATTTGTTACAATAGATGGTGATACTATTGTAGATAAAGATTTTCTAGATGTTGAAATAGATTTAAAAGCATTAGGCGTAGATAATACATATATGTTTAGCTGGTGTGGTAACATTGATTTAAATGGATTAAAATATGGTAATGGTAGTTTAAAATTGTGGACAAAAGATTTTGTTAAAAATATGAAAACTCATGAAAATCATGATGGCAAAGATAAAAATTCAGTAGAGTTTTGTCATTTCCCTAATTATTATCAGTTTAACGAAAATTATTCTACAAGTTATATTAATGCTAGTCCTTTACAAGCCTGGAGATCAGGTTTTAGAGAAGGAGTAAAAATGAGCATTGATAGAAATGCTAGAGCATCAAAACTAAAAACTTTGTGGTGGCAAAATTATCATAGATTATTAGTGTGGATGTCGGTAGGAGCAGATGTAGAAAACGGTCTATGGTCAATATATGGAGCAAGAATGGGCTGTCATAAAGTTGTTTGTACTGATTGGGATATAAATTTAGTAAGAGATTTTGAATATCTTTTATCTGAATGGCAACCAAACAAAATGGGAAGTGGAGATAGTTTAGAAGCAAAAAGGCCTAAACATTCTAAGTTAAATGAAGTAGAAATAATGGCTGAAATAATAAAATTAGGACACGAAATTAGAAATAGAGAAGAAATAGATTTACCTGTATTACCTTTGTCTACAGAACAAAGTAAGTTTTTTAAATCTGTTTATATGAATAGCCCAAGAATTTTTAAGAAAAGGACCATATAATGTATGATATTGTTTTTATAAGCTATAAAGAAGTTAATGCTGACAAGCACTTTAATGAATTATATAAAAGATTTCCTGTAGTTCAACGGGTAGATGGTGTACAAGGAATTCATAAAGCACATAAAACAGCCGCAAGTAAATGTTTGACAAAAATGTTTTGGGTCGTTGATGGTGATGCTAAAGTATTAGATGATTTTAATTTTGATTTTATGCCTGAAAAAAGAAATGAAAATGTAGTACACGTCTGGAGAAGTAAAAATCCAATTAATAATTTAGAATATGGGTACGGTGGTGTAAAACTTTTACCTCGTAGATTAACATTAGAAATGAAAGAAGATACTACAGATATGACAACTAGTATTAGTAACAGATTTAGAGCAATGGAACAAGTTTCTAATATTAGCGTATTCAATACAAATGCGTTTAATACTTTTAAATCGGCATTTAGAGAGTGTGTAAAATTAAGTAGTAAAGTAATTGATAGAGGTGATGATAAAGAAACAGATAGTAGATTAGATGTTTGGTGTACCGTTGGAAAAGATAAACTGTTTGGGTCATATGCAATTAAAGGAGCGTTAGCAGGAAAAGAATACGGATCTGAAAGTAAAGATTTACCAAGTAAATTAAAATTAATTAATAATTTTACGTGGTTAAAAGAATATTACAAATATAAAATGAAGGATAGTGTTTGTGGATTATCAAAATAATATACCATTTAATGATATAGTCAAATTCGGACAAAAAACTATGTTAGAACAAAATGTGTTCTCTGTTAGTTGGATTCTTGGAAGATTTTGTAATTATGACTGTAGCTATTGTTGGCCTTATGCTAAAAGTAAAGTTTTAGATCATAGACCATTAGAACAATATCAAAGTACTATGAAAGAAATTAAAAAACAAGCAGGTGAAAATGGATTTAGTAAATTTCATTTTAGTTTTAGTGGAGGAGAACCTACAGCATACAAAGGGTTAATAAATTTATTAGAATATTATGCTGAACCTTCTAGTGAATATCTTAGTGTTCATATGACTAGTAATTGTAGTCCGGGTCTTAAATGGTGGAGTCGTTGGTTGGATGCAACTTACCCTTTAGATCGGAGAGGTATTACAGCAAGTTACCATGCAGAATTTTCTAATGAAGAAGACTTTGGAAATAAACTTAAATTTTTGCAAGAACAAGGTGTGTTAATAACAATCAATCAAGTTATGGTGCCCGATAGATGGGATGAATACTTTGATAGATGTAAAAGATTTAAAGATAAAGGATTACACGTTACTCTTAAACCTCAAAGTGATACTACAGCAAGTTATATTGTAGATGGTTATACAGAAGAACAAGTTAATATATTACAAAATGAAATGAACCATGAAGCAAAACAATTAATATTGTTTGATAATTTAGGAAAACAATATGAAATAGACCAAGCAGAAAGACTTAATGCATTTGGATTTAATAAATTTAAAGGTTGGAGTTGTAATGCAGGCTATCAAAGTTGCATAATAAGAGAGCCAGGAGGAGAAATTAAAAGAGGGTACAGTTGTCACGACAAACCGTTAGGAACTATAGAAGGTGGTTTTAAATTATTTGATAAACCACAAGTTTGTATAACACCGACGTGTGTAAGTTCAGCTGATTCGAAAATACCAAAGGAAAAAAATTTAAATGGAACTTTGTAATTATAAATGTATAGTAACAAAAGGTAAAAAGGAAGTAATATGGCATTATAGTTTGCCATATAAAATGATAGAGGAAGAAGTTGATCAACATTATAAAGAAGGTGCTGACGCAGTAGAATTAGAAATGATTACACAAACAGAGTTTGATGATTTATTACCAAAGGAAGAAGATGTATAATTATACAGAAATAAAAGATGTGCATTTAGAAATTACTAGCAAATGTCAAGCTAGATGTCCTATGTGTCCTAGAAGAATAGGTGGAGGTCCTTTAAATCCATTAATACATCTTGTAGAGATTAATTTAGACACATTTAAAAAATGGTTCCCAACAGAATTCTTAATTCAACTAGATAGTTTATTCATGTGTGGTAATTTAGGAGATCCTATAATTGCACAGGATACGTTAGAAATTTATCAGTACATTAGAAGTATTAATCCAAAAATTAGATTAGCTATGCACACAAATGGTAGTGCTAGAGATATAAATTGGTGGGAAGAGTTAGCTAAAGAAAAAGTAAAAATAACTTTTGGCATAGACGGTTTGGCAGATACTCATCATCTGTATCGTGTTTCTACTGACTGGAAAAAAATAATTACAAATGCTAAAGCATTTATTAAAGCAGGTGGTTTTGCAAAATGGCATATGTTGGTTTTTAAACATAATGAACACCAAGTTGAAGAATGCCAAAAAATGAGCAAGGAATTAGGTTTTAAATCTTTTAGTTATAAACATACATCAAGATTTAAAAATGATAAATTTCATGCTATAGACGACTCAGGAAAGACAACGCATATATTGGAGCCAAGTAAAAAAAGTTTTGAAATGATAGCTAAAATGCAAGAAGCAAAAATAACTTCTTGCGTCATAGATTGTAAAGCTAAAAAATATAGTCAAATATATA
>Ga0315333_10000070_pt1 | contig 30392 bp, 27 predicted proteins | sample M120034915metaG_FD_204521 | JGI IMG/M metagenome (GOLD analysis project Ga0315333, IMG submission 204521) | Ammonia-oxidizing marine archaeal communities from Monterey Bay, California, United States - M1 200m 34915 | ecosystem: Environmental > Aquatic > Marine > Intertidal zone | place: USA...
AAAGCGACGTCCGTTAGCGAGATCTTAGAGAGCTGACCAATACCGGTGCGGCTCCTATATCGCTCTGCTGCCAGCAATCCAACCGCGGCAGTCAACCCGGTAGCAGTATCCCAAGCAGGCAAAACGTGATTGGTTGGCATACTCGAACCCGTGGGTCCTGTTGCCATCGCAAACCCGGACGACGGGTTCACCGTGTAATCCACAGCGGTTGACTCATCGGGATTTCCGATGATGTTCATATAGATCAGATCTTCCCTGTTAGAGCGCAAGCGGTCATAGGCGAGCCAACTCGCCTCAGGGAAGTTAGATAGAAAAATTCCATTATCTGCGCCTGGCTCAGTTATCAGCTGCGTAACTAAATCTCTTCCTCTGTCGCTTCGCAGATCAACCTGTATGGACCTTTTACCTTTGTTTAGTCCCGCCCAAAAAAGGCTCACACCTTCCGCAGTTACGGGCCATCGCTGATAATCCAGGCCTCCTCCAATAGCGTCAAAACGAATGACATCAGCTCCAAGCTGAGCGAGTGTCATACCTCCGAGAGGCGCCGCTACGAAAGCCGAACCCTCAACGATTCGCAATCCTTCGAGTACTGGTGTCATTACTGACCTTTTACCGCTCCCTTGAGTCTCACGAAGAGATCAATGACCAAATGCTGGTCAAGCGAAGTTCTAGTTTTCGAGAATTCCTTACGGAGCGAAAACAATTGGTGTCCATACCAGAATGTCACTACCAGCGACTCCTCGCTCGTCAACTGTGGCAGCACGAATTTCGAACCGCATGAGTTGACCGCCGGAGACCGGCAAAGTTTCTTTCAATTCGTGTCTAAATTCCAATAGGTCACCTTCGAACGCTGGCCCTACATGGTCACAGCCATCCCAGGCAACGATCGAAGCGACACCTGGTAGCACTCGGCTTAATGAAGCCTGTGCGAGCCCCTGGACATGTCCGCCATATACGAGACGTTTACCGTAAATGCTTGCCGAAGCATCTCTGTGAACAAACGCCTGGTTAAAAGTCATTCGAGCAAGAGAGGGAGCGAGCGCGATGTGGTCTCTCATAGCATCGGCCCTGGTTTCGCTGAGACCCCAAGCAGTAACTGGTAAACCGTCGAGATTCCAGTTCGGGACAAGGGCCGTGAGATCTTCAAGAGGCGCAGGGTCTGACGGACCGGGAATATCAGATGAATGGCCAGGTGAACCTGATCTGCTGGCTACCAGGGCGCATCTTTCGTATTTAGCCACGGGCCCGTTGTCGCCAACGGTTTCAATTCCTAACCAAACTTTTCCGCGATGCTGATCTTCTTTCGGTCTGGCGTCTGCCAGTCCAAGGACCGTGGTGTTGGTCGTGATCGTTTCGCCTACTTCAACGGGTCTGAGGATGCGAACCGAACGGTAGTAGAGGTTCGCTATGGCTTTTCGCGTTGCATTTGTGGTTTGACCGATGGCGTATTGCATGACTAACCCTGGATTTACAAGTGCACCACTGGAACCGCTGATTCGCTGGTACGCGCCGCTATCGGCTGACGCAAAGTGTTGATCACCGGTGATCATTCGGTAAGCGACATTGTCAGCTTCGGTGACAGTGACCGCAGGTAATGGCGGAATCGTCATCCCATGTTCGAAATCGTCGTAATAAGGGCCGTCGTTGTCCACGATCATTCTTTCTTTGCTAAAGCTTATAAGTGAAGGCTATTCCCGCCGATACCCAAACAAAGCGCCAGATGGGAAGCTTCCGCATTGACACGTGCTGCCCTCGTGACACGCTGAGGATATTTACTTTTTGATAGGGGTTCCTTTTTGCTTTTCGCCGTCACCGAATTCGACAACGGCCTTTTGGTGCTCCCAGGCAAAGCAACCCAGACTGTATTTCGAGGCGTGATCCGTCGCTCGTATCGCGATAATCAAGCTGCAGTTGCTTGTCGGGTTCACAATGAAATTGAGGAGGTACTGGTTACTCGCTCCCGTTAATCAAGTCTGATCCTGCCTCAGGCCCGGCCGTGACGGAGCAAGGTCCCGGGTGTTGCGCCTGTGCACTCGCCGTCGCGGAAGGTTTCCACCCCATTGACAAGGATGTGTCTGTATCCGTTGGCATGTTGGACTCGCCGCCATTCACCGCCAGGCAAATCGTAGACCGGTTCACCGATCCATTCGGGTTCCATAGACAGCTCTTCCAAGTCGTAGACGATTACGTCAGCTGGCGCCCCTTCACGCAGCATGCCTCGATCCTGAAGGCCACCCGCGTGAGCCGCCAACGTAGAACCGCGGTAATGGGCCTCTTCGAGTGATATGGCCCCTGTTTCGCGAACCATCCACGCGAGGTAGTCGGTGGTCCATGCCCCACCAGTAAAGAACTTGGTGTGAGCGCCGCCATCAGAGACACCTGGAACGGTGTAAGGCGACTCAGTGATAGCCCCAGCCATATGGTCGACATTCCACTCCGGGCCTTCTCCGAGGAACTCAGTTTTCAAATCGGTCATGATCGACAGATCAAGCATCACGTCGATGTAGTGCTTGCCCTCTTGTTCGGCTATGGCCCCGAGACTCTTGCCGACGTACTGCTGCATATCCTGACGGCGATTGACCCCTTGGACGACAAGACGGTGGGCAGGCCCGCCGACAGCGATTTGTGTTTGGGTGAAAAGGGTATTGGCCTCGTCCTGTTCCGCCTTAATTCTGTCTCGCAGAGCAGGATCTTTCATCTTCTGGATTTTCTCTTCGATTGTTCCAGTCGTTGCTTCGCGCCAAGCGGGGCTGGAGTCATACAGGTTCCATTCGTCCAACGAAAATGCGAAACCTGTTCGTATTGTTGCCGCTTGCCCGAAGATCCGAAGGCCTTCCTCTTGGGCATCTTGTATCCACTCAAGACGTTCTTGGTGGGTGCGTGGGTTTCGTTGGCTCACGGGGACAACATTGTCGATGATCGGGCGTCTGCAAATTTCCGCCAGCTTGCGTTTGAATGCCAGGTCGTCAGGATCGTTCGGGTCCGAACTTGTTGCTTGGGTTAGTTGGATAAAGCCTTCGTCGCGTTCGGCGAGAACTTCAGCCAAGCAAAAGATGTCATCATCGACCATCGTGTCGGTGACCATCGGCGATCCATCAAAGTCAGCTTGGGTGGAGTTGGGACCTAGTCGTTGGATCGAAAATCCGCAGAGTCCCGCGTCCATTCCTTCGTGGAGTAGCCGTTGCATTTCTTTTTGTTCGGTGTTGGTAGCTGGCCGACTCTTTGCCGCATCGAGGCCCATCACATAAATCATGAGGGACGCTGTCGGCATGTATTGAAGACAGTTCACGCCCTTGGGTGCCCGATCAAGGCTGTCCAAATACTCAGGAATAGTTTCCCAATCCCAGTGCGGCAAAAAGCCCTCTTTCATCGCGGCGAGAGGGATTGCCTCAGTTCGCACCATGGTCAACATGGACCTCTCTCGGAAGTCCGGCTTACAAGGAGCGAAACCAAACCCGCAGTTACCCAGTACCACCGACGTAACTCCGTGCCAACTTGAGATGGAACAGTAAGGGTCCCATCGAATTTGAGCGTCGTAATGAGTGTGAAGGTCGATAAAGCCTGGAGCAACAATTGCTCCGTCCGCGTCGATGACCTGTTCGGCGACACCGTCGGCTCGCCCGCCTATACGGGCGATGCGGCCATCCTTGATCCACATGTCGCCTCGGAATCGAGGCACCCGTGTTCCATCCACAATGGTGCCGTTTTTGATGTGAACGTCGTAGTCAGTAGCCATGGTTCCCCCCGGAGTGGCTTTTGTTCCGGGGCCGTACCTAACCAATGTGAACTTCCCCGCTATGAACCCGAGTCTAGGTAACAGACCAACGAGATGAAGACATAGACCACAAATCGCTCTACTCGAGGGCGGTAAAGCAGATCCTAAGGAATCACTGGCAGCATGATGTGGCTCAGATAACGAGAGCTGTGATGGACTTTTTGATGAGCAACGTTCCAACTTGTGCCTCGGGCCTGATCACCCCCTGTGTTTAAGTTGCGATCGAAACGCGGAAAATTGCTTGAGCTGATTTCGAGGCGGATTTGGTGCCCTGCAAGAAAAACGTGTGATGTCGCCCATAAATCGATTTCTAGTTCGGTTACCTGCCCTGGTTGCATGGGAGATGGCTGTTCGCGTGAATTTCGGTAGCGGCATCTGATCATGCCATCGACGATATTTTGGGCGTAGCCACTGGGGTGAACATCAACCAATTTCGCCGTGAAGTCCGTGTCGACAGCCGACGATTCAGCGAATAGAGCAACCTTGATCGGTCCTGTTATTTCCAGGTCGTCGTTGAGGGTCGCCCCGGTGAACACAAGCACATCCGGTCGAGCCTCCACCTCGCGTTGGTCGTAAGCGCCGATCGGTAGAACCAGCAAGTTTCCTCCGGCGGTGGGTACCGGATCATCAGGGTCATAGATGAAGGCGTCAGGTGGGGAGTCACCAGGCGTGGTTCTCATAAGAGTTCCGTCTCCGCTGAGCGTATTGGCCGAGCCGCCGCTGTCTAGATACATGGGAGTCCACTGGGTTCGAGTTAGCGGCCATTCGTGTTCATCTCGCCACTGATTGCGTCCCATGGTGAAAAGCCGTATTGGTGGCCGTTCGTCCCATTCGTCGTTGCCGTCCTTTAGCCACCGATTTAAGAAGTCCAACTCGTAGTGGTGTAGGTCGAGAAGAGATGCGTCACCAAAGTCTGCTTCGCCGGCGCCCTTGCTGGTGGGCGAGGTGTAGGGAAAGAGGTGACCCCACGGGCCCAGAAGTAACCTCTGGCCGCCTCGGGCCTCAGGGGTCTTCGCCCCGCCAGATAGCCCATTGAACATGATCGCTCCGTCACGACTAAATATGTCGTACCAGCTACTGACGTGAAGCATGGGCACATCAACATCACCGAACTTTTTCTCGGCGTTGATTCGGTGCCAGTACGGGCCGTCGTCTGGGTTATCGAGGTATTCACGAAGGTACGGAGCTGCTTCGTTCAGTAAGTCGGCCCAATCCATTAATGGGAGCCGCCGATATGCATCAGCAGTGAGCGGGTTTGCGAAGTTGATCGAACGTTCGAGGTGAGGCCGAATTTTTGGCCACAGTTCTTCCTTCAGACCCAACCGGTCGATGGTATTTCGAGCAAGAAAAATGGCGTAAGGAATCATCCATCCATGTACGAGCGCCCCACCTACGTCGTAAACCCACCCCGAATGAAAATCGGCAGCGGCGGACACGGGAACCTGGCACCGCAGGGATGGAGGTGCTGTCGGAGACATTAGGTACTGCGTTGCGCCTAGATAGGACTGCCCGATTGTGCCGACCTTGCCGTTACTCCAAGGCAAGTTTGCTGCCCACTCCACTGTGTCGTACCCATCAAGTGGCTCATCGAACAGAGGCTCGAAGTCGCCGTGGGAGGTGAACCGACCTCTGGTGTCCTGGATCACCACGACGTAGCCGCGAGGGACAAAGAACTCGTGATCACCGAAGTCACTAATGAATTGCTTTCCGTAGGGAAGACGAAGCAGCAATACCGGAAACTTGCCTTCGGCGTCGGGCCGATAAACATCGGCGAACAGCGTCGTTCCGTCTCGCATTTTGGCTGGAACGTCAAGTTCCTTTGTAATTCGATATTTGGCTGCGTCAGCCATCAGGCTCCATTTCTTAATGCCAGAAAAGCTAGAGCTCTACGCGCCAACTAGTTAGCTTTCGGCTTGTTGTAGGCCTCGAGCATGGCGGCAGTGTCGTTGTATTCACGCATCTCCATGATTTTGCCGTCAATGACCCTATTTACGTGTACCCAATCCATTTCATACGGTTGCCCGTTTCGCAGGAAATGTCCGCGTTCGCTTCCAATAACGATCACACGGTCTCCTTCGACGATGACCTCATGAGCCTTGAGGTAATCAAGACGAATATTGGTCTGTATCAGTCCCACATAATCATCGGCGCCGGAAGGCCCAACGTAGACCCCTCCAAACGGAATGGGGTCCGGCAAAAGGTTTATCAGCTTGCCTTCATCGCTAAAGACACTGCTGTCGGCTCCGTAAAGAAACGCTTTAACAACTTTTTCGTTTGACGGCATAAGAATCACCCTGGAAACCACTTTCTCACAGATCGAACGGAAGTCGCTGAGAGCGTCGTGTTCAAGATTCAGAATGGGGTGCTTACTCCTAGCTTTTATTCTTTTTGTCGGTTTCTAACGATTCGCCCGTTCTTTACGTTTTTTTTCCGCGGCGTGAAGACGATCATGTTCTGCCTTGAGTAGGCGACCTGTATCGCGCTCTTCGCAGATGTATCGCCCGAGGAGCGCACCGGTCGTCGGATCGATCGTTTTGTCGCGGAAGAACTTGTCGAAGATGTCGGGACCGGGGTTTGACTTGTTGAAACCGAGGGCTTTCATCTTGCTCAGGTCTGAGCGCTTAGAAGCAACGACATTTCTCAGTTCAGCGGTGAAATCAAGGCCATCGTCATACACCTCGCTGTTCAACTCGAGCATGCGTTTGGCGAAGGCGATGCCATGTTCATTTTCACGCATTGCTACCAACCGCAGAGTCTTAGCTAATCGTTTGTCTGTTGTGCTCTGCGCCCACTCTGTAAAGGCTTCACCTGCGGCGGTCTCTGCTCGAGAAACCGAGTTGAGTAGAGGGATAAAAGTTGGTGTTTTGGTCATTTCGTCTCCCGAGTTGGCCTAATCCCCGCTCGTCCCTGTATCGGCGGATCATTGTGAGTTGAGTAATTCTGGTCGTCCTCATGCGATCGACCTAACAATGAAACTTGGCTTGTTCTTTAACCTGCGAGAGGTCCCAGCAGAACTTCGCCCGGCAAGTTACCGGTGTGTTCTTGGTCAAGGGTCAAGGTTGAGCCGTTGACGACGGTGGCTTTCATACCAACCGATTTTTGAGTGAGACGAGTAGCCCCGCCAGGAAGGTCTTGCGCCACCGCAGGCATTGCCGGACCAACAGTGTCAGGGTCGAAGACACAGATGTCGGCTTTTAAGCCTTCGCGAAGTAGCCCCCGGTCATGAAAACCCCATGCCGTTGAGGGTAAGAGAGTGAGTCCGCGGACGGCCTCTTCCAACGTGAACGCCTGTCGTTCTCGAGTCCAGTATCCCAACACGTGTGTCTGGATTGAACTGTCCATGAGTTGGCTCACATGCGCGCCTGAATCGGAGAACGTTGTAATGCAATGGGGGTGTTTCATTATTTCCAGCACGACATCTTGGTCACCGTTAGCAATCGGCTGTAGGAAGAACTGTTCGAAGTCAGATTCGACCGCTAGGTCGATCATGCATTGGGCAGGCGAAACGCCTCGCTCCGTCGCCACCTGGGCGACAGTTTTGTAGGGCGGCATCGGGCCGTCCATGACCCGAATCCAGTCATAGTCCGGTTTGCGAGCTTCAGCGCCGACACCCTTGGTCCAGGCTCCGTCTTCGGCGGCAGCGAGAAGTTTGTCGAGCATGGCGGGGTCTTGTAGAGCTCGTTTCTGCTCGTCAAGGGGCCATGTTCGAAGCTCTTTCCACTCCGGCAATCCATCAAATGGGATCTGGGTCTTGAACGACAAAACCACGTTGAACTCTCGCGCGTGAGCCTGGCCGAACATGCGCCCACCTCGGGCTGCGGTGCGGTCGAGTAGGTCAAGCATGACTCGATGTTCGCCCTTAGGGAAACGGCCCGAGGCGACGCCGAAGGTAATCGGGCAACCCGTCTCCACCGCCAGGTTTTCGAGTCGACCGTAATAGTCTTTTTGTTTCTCGGGGTCACGACCGACGTCCTCGCCGGCGATCTCGAAAATTCCGGCGCCCTCGCGGCCCATGACGCGAACCAAAGTCGCTACTTCATCCCAAGTAGCGATACGACTGGCCACTGGACGGTCATCGGAAGTCTGGTGGTTGAAGGTGCGACTAGTGGTGAACCCTAAGGCCCCTGCTTGAAGTGAGGCACGAAGCTCATCCGCCATAATCCGCATGTCTGCTTCGCTGGCTGCCTCCTCAAACGCCCGTTCACCCATAGCCCACGTGCGTAGGGCGGAGTGCCCGACGTATCCGCCGTAGTTGATTCCCTTGGGCATTTTTTCGAGCGCTTGGAGATACTCGGGATAGGTCTCCCAGTTCCAGTCGATCCCAGCTGCCATTGCTTCAGCCGATATGTCTTCTGCTCGTTCGAGGTTCCGAACCACGAGTTCGCGTTCGGTAGCGCGTGCGGGTGCAAGAGTGAAACCGCAATTGCCCATCACCACCGAGGTGATTCCGTGCCAGCAGGACGAAGTTCCGAGGGGATCCCAGTTAATTTGGGCGTCCATGTGAGTGTGACCATCGATGAACCCTGGGGTCACCACGTGTCCTTCGGCGTCAATCTCCTCGTGGCCCTTCTCGGTGATACGGCCGATCTTGGCGATCTTGTCTCCGATCACGCCTACATCGGCCCGATACCGCGCCAGCCCTGACCCATCGACGACGGTTCCGTTTCGAATAACCAACTCGTATGTCATCACTGCCCCAATCAAGGATGATCTCTGATCCGATAATAGTGGTGAGCGACCGCGGGTCGCCCTTTCGGGCACGTTTTGGCACCGATTCAGGCGTCGTCAACGCTTGTAGTAATTCAAGCCGGTGTGTTTGATGTTGGAAGATAATGGGTCGCGGGGCCTGACCAAGGCAGAAAAATGTGCTTTGTAGTGACGTTGCGGGCGTGGCCTCATGCCTGGTCGGTGGATAAGTGCAGGGCGACAAGCCGCACCGGACTCGACAAGTCTGAAAGAATTCCTTTATGAAACATCTTCTTCTGAGCATCGAACAAGCAAACGTTGTCTTGGGGGCGTGAGAAAGTGCAGAGATTCGGCAAGGCCCGTCAAACGGATTAGGGGTAGCGCATGAAAATCGGTTGGGCCTCGATGGGTGACCTTTTGCCGGATCCGATCACTGGTGAAGTCATGACGCAAGCCGAGCGTCATCGCATGTTGGTGGACGGCGCTGTTGCTGCCGAGGAGGCAGGGTTTTGGTGTGCCTCACTGGGTGAGCATCACTTCTGTAGTTACGTCATTTCGGCTCCACCAGTCGTTTTGGCGGCAATGGCGGAACGCACGTCGCGGATTCGGCTCGGCACCGCCGTTGCCTTGGGGGCAAATAACGATCCGATTCGTTTAGCCGAGGACTACGCAACTTTGGATGTTCTTTCCGGCGGTCGCGTAGAGCTGGTCGTTGGTCGAGGAAATCTTTATGAACACACATACGAGGCCTTTGGTCAAGATCCGACGCTGTCGCGACCGATGTACGAGGAACGGGTCAGTCTTTTAGTGCGGGCCTTGAGAGAGGAGCAGTTGGACTGGTCGGGCGAATTTCGTTCGCCATTTCGGAACTTCACTACCCAACCTCGGCCTTTGCAGGAAACGGTTCCGATATGGGTCGGGGGAGGCAGTTCAGTCGATTCTGTGGAATATGCAGCGAGGATGGGGTTACCTCTTATGCTGCCGGGCGTATTTGGCCCTCCAAAGTATTTCGTGCCGTTAGTCGAGCGTTACCGAGAAGCTTGGGAGGAGAACGGCCACCCGAGCCAAGACTGCCAAGTGGGAACGATTGCTCACACCTTTATGGCTTCCTCGAGCCAGGAAGCGTTCAGTGTCAGCGGCCCTCGTTTCAAGGTTTACATGGAGTGGGTGCGGGATTTGTTGCGGTTAAGCACCCCGGCATTAAGAGACATGATCAGGGAAACTGATCTAAGGCAGATGACGGAGCGGGGCCCGACGGTGTGTGGAAGCCGTGAAGAGGTACTTGACAAAATGTCTACTTACCGCGACACCCTTGGGTTAGATGTTTACCTTTTGATGTGTGACCTGGGGGGCATGCCGGCTCCCGAACTCATCGATGCGCTCTCCACCTTTGGTTCGGAGATTCTCCCAGAGTTTGCCTAAGAACCACTTCGCTTTCAGTCAGTGGGTCTTGTTTCAGGGCCGCTCACGGTATCTCCTGCCTTTGACGCACCGTCGACTCGAGACTCTTTCTGCGGGTCTTAATACTGCGACTTCTCTGCTTCGACGAGGTGATTAAGAAACGGGCCGACGGCGCATGGCCATCAAAGCCACATATATGTGCCGGTTTTAGTGTCGATCTAAGATTCGTATCTATGAGGAAGGTGTTTGGGGTGATGCCATGAAGGTCCAGGGAATAGACCATCTGGTGATCAATGTTCGTGATGCTGAACGAGCTATGTGCTGGTATCGGGACCGGCTTGGTTTGGAACCAGAGCGCTACGAAGAATGGAAGTCGGGAGAAGTTCCGTTCCTATCAATGCGGGTGAACAACACTACGATCATCGACCTCTTAGAAACTGAGCGTTCGGGCGAAAACGTTGACCACATTGCGTTGTACGTAACAGGCGCTTTGGGGGGGCTGTTGGCCTACGACGATGTGGAAATTGTGCGCGTTTCTGACTCTATATACGGTGCTTTAGGGTGGGGTCCGGCGGCTTCCATCCGTGACTTAGATGGCAACGTAATCGAACTCAAGCAATACGGGGTGGGGCTACGCTCCACAGGAAAACCAGCTAAAAGTTGAGCGAGAAACCAGCTGGTGGTGTTTGTGTTTCCGCTTCTCGCAGATCAGCACTGTGGTTTCAAGCCATTAACCCATAAAAGGCCACCGACACCATCTCGGCTAATGAACGCCGAAACAGTGCGAGGGAGGCGATTACGGTCCTAGCGGATCCAGTAGGCGGAGAGTTCGGCGTAACTGGAGCAGCAGACGACTAGCCGCCGACGCTCAACCCAATCAGCAACGCCGCGACAAGCTCAGGATGATTCACAAACGGCGAATGGTCCGTATCCCATTCGACTGCCGTTGTCGCTCGGGCAGCCATTTTGCGTTGACCGTCGACAGGTAACGCCTTGTCGCGACAGCAAACGACATAGGTTGATGGTTTGGCTCGCCAAGCCAATTGCGATTGACTTTCAAACGGCTTGTGGCTTTGCGGACGTAATTGCTGCGCTGCCCATGAAAAGTCTTGCGCACTGCACTCGTTATAAAACACCCCTGCGCCCAACTCAGCTCTAACGGTAGTCGTTCCATCATCGTGAGAATTTAAAGCGTCATACAACCCAGAAGCGATATAGCTCGTGGTGTCCTCATTCGCCTCACCAAGAAAGGCTGCAAGATAAACCAAATGCCCCACCCGGTCATGTGTCCCCGCTTCGGTTATCACTCTGCCCCCTCGCGAGTGGCCGAGCAAGATCGCTTGCTCGCTTCCGGGCAACCCATCAAGAGCATCTCTGACCACGTGGTTGTCTTCCAATTCGTTTGCTCCTGTTGAAGCGGCCGCGCAGCTTGGTAGATCCGGAGCGACCCATGGAACAGCCGCAGCATCGAGGTGAGGGGTGACTCGATCCCAACACCAGGGTCCATGCCAGGCACCGTGAACGAGTACGACGGGTTTGTTCACTTTTACTCCTTCAACCAATCTTTGAACCAGCCTTTCTCAAAGATCCCAGATCTTCAAGTTCCGCGCGCTAGAGGAACCACAAGCCAACCATGTCTGCTAGTCCGCTATCGGAGCGGGCGATACAGGACCCGAAACGATTCCGAAAAAAATCCCCGGACTTCCTGAAACGAATCCTGCAGCCCCGTCCATATGAAGTGGCGGGCATCACGGGACTCAACACCAACCTGACAAACTGGCGCTGTGCGTCACTCATCTGTGTTCTTGGCCTTACTGCTGTTGGGCTCGGGTTGTGCTACCTCAAATTCTTCAGAGGTTGAAACGCTAGAAGAAAGAACCAAAGACCCTGAGCAACAACAAGAGCAGCCGACTTCCACCACACTTCACTCCCCGACCGCAGTGTCGCCATCAGCCACTACCACCATCTCACCAACAGCAACTGCAAATTCGCCCTACCGGGAACCAAGCCAGCCAAGTATGGATCCAGATCTTTGCAGGCTGGCTGACCACCGCGGGTTGACCCGTTACGTGTACCACGAACCCATGGTTGAGGGAGTCGATTACACGCATCGACAAACACACCCGGAACACAACGTGGTCAATGTGAACCCGATGTACTCGACCGGCTTTCCAATGGTTCCCGACATGAACCCCTCTCTTGGGACACTCGAAATCGCTTTGCTCGCCATCGACTTTCCAGACTCGCCGGGTTCGAAAACCCAACTAGATCAGACCCGAATCGTCGCCGGTGAGGTCACTGAATACTTCCGGATCGCATCCGGTGGGCGACTGCACACGAACTTCCGGTTCGGAGACCGGGTGTTCCGAGTACCGAAGGATTCAGGCACATTTGGGCTCCAAGCGCACGGCCACCTGGGGCGAGATCTCACGATGGAGGTCGTAAAAGCCGCAGACCCACACATCGATTTCACGGGCGTGCATTCGCTTTTGATGCTCATACCAGAGACAAACACCAAGATCGCCAACGACTGGCACAAACCGCCGCAACCCATAAGCGAAGGCAGTAAAGCCGACCTAGACCCCGTCATGACCGACGAGGGGGCGATCCGTGCTTGGGTCGGCAACGGGTACATCTTTTTCCGACCTGACATGGTCGAGAAGGGCGGAGTCGCCATGTTCTACATCCACGAAACACTCCACGACATAGGGATCCCCGACGTCTACCGCTACGGGTACCACGCCGTCGACGAGACCTTCGGTAACGGTCTGGCGATTGTGCCGATGGGTGAATGGGCGGTCATGTCCGCACAGCACGGGAATGCCCGGGAGTTAATCGCTTGGCACCGGTGGCTTCTGGGATGGTTGGGTGACGAGCAGATCTACTGCCGTCCATCCGACTCGCTGACTGACGTCGAGGTCTCTCTATCTCCGCTCACACGGGAAGAGGAGGGGTACAAGGCGGCGATGATTCCGGTAAGTGACCGCAAAGTCATCGTTGTCGAATCGAGACGTGCTGAGGGCTACTCGGCGACCGCCGGAAATATCAATATTGCCAACGACGTCGACGGAGTTCGTAAGCGGGCGTCGTTACGAGATTTCGGTACCGACGGGTTACTGGTCTACACCTACGACACGTCGGTTATAGACGGAACCGGGCAGGCTTGGGTCCAAATCCCTGACGGACGACCCTCTGAATGGGGACCGGCAACGTGCCCGATGACTGTCTGTACGTGGGCTGACCGAGAGAACCCGTGGCTCGTATGGGACCCTGACAATCCAGACAATGTGCTGATCGAGACGCACCTTGATCCGCTCCTGCGTCTCGGTGATTCGATAACCGTCGAAGGCGTCACCATCGAGCTGATCGACTGGGGCGAATCCGACAGAGTTCGGATAACCAGGAAATGAGCAGCGGAACACCCGCTGAGTTGAGGGCCGAACGCGCCGACAAGCGCCCACCCCCAGTGATCTAACTGGAGTTCAAGCGAGAGGGCGCTACTAGACAGGCAACACACGTTTGAGGAGGCGCTTGAAGCCGTCGCAGCAAACGACGACTAGGGCTCTCTCCCCAATACATGCTTGCTAAGCCTCATCGAGGCGAGCGATCATGGACTTGAGTCGAAGTCCGGTTTTCGGAATCGTTGTGGGCGCTACAGGACTCGCTACTCGAAACAAACAAAACCCCCAAGCAACCTGAAACGAATCAGGGAGCACCGTCTAGTTACTTATTCGAACCCTGTCGTACTCACCCGATTGGACCAGCTCGACGGTCAGGCCCAGGACAGTGACGCTGTCCCCCACACGAAGAAGGGCATCAGGCCAGTTTCTTCCGGAGATGCGTCCTAATGATCGACCCTCAGGCAGTTGAACGTGAAGCGGTCCCCGATGCTGACCGACTGAAGTGTCAACCGTATAAACCAGAATCCCAGCATGATCACCGAGCCTCCAATCCACGCCCAAACCCCGCCGAGACTCTACGACCACAGCCGTGTGCTCATCGAGACTGATGATGGCTGTCCGGAAGCCGGTTCCAGTTAGAACTAGTGGTCTGAGTGTGAACTCAACCGAGCTGATCGAGGCAGCTGTTCGGCAGTAAATCGATTCAGGTTCAAGCCATCCAATGAGCCATCGATTCCAAGCCGTCATGGACTTTGCCGGGCCGTGGTAGGAGGACATCACCCCCCACTCCCCCATGGGCAAGCTCTCCAACGCGTCTCCTGTAACCGGCGAAACGTAGAGGTCGAGGGGACCTAAAGTGTGACCTATTTCGTGCGCTAACAACCAGGCATGGTTATGGCGCGTTCCGTGAGTACTAGGGGCGCCATGGGCAAACATCACCTTGCCCTCATCGGTACTGAAAGCACCCTCAAGCATTAAGTGGCCCCAACCTCCGATGTTGATGAGCGCATCACTCGGAGTTGCCTCTGGTAGGTAAAAGAAAATTGCCGCGACACCTGTGAAGTCGAGATGTGGATCAACTAGGTCGATAATTTCCTCTGAGAGCGCTACACCCCAGGGATTTCTTGAGCCCCCAGGATTACCAACAGCGGGGTCGTAGTCGACCGATGGCTTGGATAAACGGGTGAACACGTCACTGAGTACCCACTCCACTTCGAAATTCCCATCGGACACTTCCCTGTAGTAGTCAGCAGCCACTCTGGCCGCTTGCGTGGCCTCCTCTATCTCAAAGGGTTCACCTGGGGCATCCGGGAAGTCGATGGGCACTAGTGCGTATTTCGTCGTCCCTTCCGGGGAAACATTTTCAGTAGGTCGCGGAAAGCCGACTCGAACCGGGTCATATGGACCGCGCCACAAATCCTTTAACTCACAAAGAGAAGTGTCCTCGCTAGGTTCAGTTGGCGGCATGTACGCAACAGATGGCTCCGAGTCCATCTCTTCGCCAGCATCCTCAAGCGGCACTGAAGTAGTTGTTTGGTCAGGAACCAAGACCGTGGTTGATACAGCTATAGCGCTAACAGGAGCAACAGTCGTCACAGGAGTGGCAGTCGTCATAGGTACGGCAATCGTCGTGGATGCAATTCGTTGCTCTGACGCTTCTGATCCAGAAGAACTTGATCCGCCGCAGGCTGATCCGAGTAGTACCAGAATCAATAAAACGGTCCTAAACGGCATCCTCTGAGTCTGCCACCCTCATCGAGGCGAGCGATTATGGACCCGTTGCTTGGTGTTTGTTTCGAGTAGTGGGCGCTACATGGTTCGACGCCCAAAAAGAATTCAGGTAGGCCTGGTTCAACCAAGATCGAAGTCGAGGCCGTCGCCCAGCACCCGGTACTGCCGTTCCGCATCGTTTTGGGCAACTAACGCCTGATCCCCGCTCCTCTGAACCGCACCATCGGGCGCGTATTGAACGATGTAGCTCTTACGCACGTGCTCAGTGAGGTTTGGTCCGGTTCGGTGGGGCGTAAGCGAAGAGAACACCACGATGTCACCTGCGGCAGCTCGAATAGGGATCGCCTCGCTGGAAGAGGGCGCGCAACGCCAACCCAGCGGCGTTAACTCGTGCGCCAGAGTGCCGTAGTGGTGAAGCCCGGGAATAACCCAGGGGCATCCGTTGCTCTCGTCGGTATCAGTGAGAGCGATCCAACACGTGAGGTACTGCTGTGGCTCAAGGTAGGTATATCCGTTGTCCTGGTGAAAAGGGAACTCTTCAGGATTGCCTGGTTTCTTGTAGACCGCCTGATCCCAATACAGTCGAACATTGGGACCGATGAGGTCGTGACAAAGACCGATAAGGGGTTCAGTGACACTGAAGTGACGCAACTTGCGAGATCGTTTTACGAGATGCTTGGTGAAGGTAATCGCGTCGGCTTTAGAGATAAAGATTCGACCGTCGGGCTGTGCCCGCAAGAACTCCTCAGCTTCGCGTTCAAAAGGATCGATCTCCTCGATGAGATCTGTGACCTGTTCAGCGTTGAAGGCGTCTTCGTACAAAAAGAATCCCTCATCGTTGAACTGGGCGACCTGATCAGCGGTCGCGGCTCGCCCTGAAAGTGGCGACGACTGCCATGTAAAGGACTCGTTGAACGGATGCAACAGGGGCACAGTCACTCGACTCGTCTTTCGCTAATTGGCATCCAGTCATTGATAGGTGCCGGACGTTCTGCCAAGTCGACGGTTCCCCGTTCTGCGTAGTGGTAGACCATCGCTGCTCGAATTCCCTCGGAGTTATTGTCCTTAGATCGATGCATCAAGTGGCTGTGAAAGATGAGTAAGTCGCCCGCCTCCATGATGACGGGCGTCTCCGCTGACATGTCATGGTCGAGAATTTCCACGTAACCCTGGTTGGCGTCTGGTCGTCGATCTAGATGGTGGTCATGGACTGGTTCGAGATGTGAACCTGGCACCACGTGTAGGCATCCATTAGTGAGCGTTGCTTCGGTCACAGCGAGCCACACACCAATCTGTGGTCCGCGGTCGAAGGGGAAATAGAAGGCATCCTGGTGCCACGGTTGACCCCAGGCGCCGGGATTCTTGAAAATAAATTGTGACAAGAAACAGTCAATGTCGGTGCCGAGGAGATGTTCCACTGCCGCGACGAGGTCGGGCTGGGTCACAAATTCGTGGAATACCGAATCTCGATGGATCTTGAAGACCTTCGACACGCGTTCCTCGGCCCGCGCCTCAGGACCCACTGATTCGGCCAAATTCCGTTCTGGATGCACAATGGCCGCGCCAGCTACACCGCGACCGTCCGCTTCTCGCGCCAGATCGATCGCTCGTTGCAACATAGCGTCGCAGGCTGCAGACGACGAAAACCCTCTAACGAGAAAGAAGCCATCGCGGTCCCACGCAGCAGAGTCGCTAGCGGATAGAAACATCGCTCGTTGTCCTGTAGGCGATAGCGACCGCTTCGATTTTCGGCATCTCTTCAGGATACGACTACTAGAACGCGCCTCGCATCGTCGATCACCACACGTTGCTGGTCGACCTCGCTGAAACAAGCCAACGCAGAAGGTTTGCGACTTACGCCATGCATGTCAGGGTGACTGAAGCCTAAAGCAGAAAACAAATGCGATGGCTAGGGTGCTCAAACGAAGCTCGCGTTAGCTATAGACAGTGATGAGATAACGCAAAGAGTCGACGGACGCAACGATCAGGAGTTTCGAAATTTGATTTCTCGAGCGAATGCCGCCCCTGTTGTGTTGGGAGCAGTGGCATTCGGCAAACCCAAACCAACGACGCGCGACCACCCGCTTTCGTCGGACGACTCTTGCAACGCGCTCCTTGCAGCATTTACCGACCTGGGAGGGCGAGAGTTAGATACCTCGCGCGTGTACCAAGATGGTAATTGTGAAGCGGTAATAGGTCGGGTTCCTGCAGGCGCTCCAATGATTATCGGTACTAAATATCATCCGAGCCTGCCGGGAGGCCCTGTTGCGCAAATGCGTCAGACCTTAGAAGCGCTGAATCGCGACACAGTATCGATCTACTACCTGCACGTACCTTCGACCGAAATTCCACTCGAAGACACTTTGAAAGAAATTAACGACTGCTACGCAGCCGGCCAGATGGAGGCCTTTGGCCTTTCCAATTTTCCGGCATGGCAGGTCGTGGAGATCAGCCAATACTGCAACCGCATGGGATTTGTTTCACCAACTGTGTATCAAGGCGTTTTCAACGCAGTGAACCGAACAGCCGAGTACGAACTGATACCTGTTCTAAGAAATTACGGGATCCGCTATTACACCCATGGCACCCTGGCCAGTGGCTTCCTCACCGGAAAATATCGCAGGGGTGTTGACCCTGTCCCAGGAGTTGACCGGTTTGCCCAAAGACGACGCATCAAGCAATACCAGGAGAGGTATTTACATCGGCCAGAAATGTTTGATGCTTTGGAAGCCATCACCGACGCATCGGAGAGAGCGGGTGTCTCAACAATGGAAGCGGCGATCCGTTGGACTCAACACCACTCGGTAGTTGACGCGGATCTCGGAGACGCGATCCTGGTTGGTGTGTCACGCTTGGAACAACTCGAACCCATCATGACGGCCTCTCAAGGCGGTCCACTCCCTCACAACGTGGTGGATGCTTTCGAGGTCGCAAATGATTTAGTGAAGATGCGCTCCGAGTATTATTTGCAATATCCCTACCCCAAAGAGGGAAGTCCGTGGCGGTCACGGCTCTGAACCTCAGCTTTTCTGGCATCGTTGAGTTGCGTTCAATTCATCTACAGCACGACCGACCAGAGCAACCTCGACCGACACTCAACACCTAATATTTCGACCATGGCTCAACGTAACGTCTCACAGGTGGTGGCTGCTCACCGTCAACTCGAAGGGGCAGGTTTTGCTGTTTATCGCCCGTTTCCATCAACTTCGTTGGAGATGCTCGATCCGTTTCTAATGTTGGACGAGAAAGAACCAACCGACTACCAGCCCGGTGAAGCGAAAGGCGCGCCAGATCACCCTCACCGCGGGTTCGAAACAGTGTCGTATGTTCTCGAAGGAGAAACCGAACACATGGATTCACTCGGAAACCACGGCGTGATCAGAAAAGGTGACGTGCAGTGGATGACTGCCGGTGACGGCATCATCCACAGCGAGATGCCGTCACAAAAAATTCAAGCTGACGGTGGGCGCGTTCACGGATTCCAACTATGGGTCAACCTTCCAGCGAGTCACAAACGAACTACGCCTCGCTACCAGGCAATAACCGCTGATCAAACCCCAGTCGTCGAAGGTGACGGTTGGAGAGCGATTGTCATCGCAGGCGAGGTACTAGGAGCACGTGGTCCTGCAGGCACCCACACCCCAATCTGTTATTCGCACATCACCCTCACACCCACCGGCTCGTTGGAGTTGGAACTTCCGGTTGATCACCAAATAGGGCTCTACGTTTTCCACGGAGCTGGACTCTTCGGCGCAAAACAAACACGGGTACAAGAACATGAGATGGCGGTCTTTGAACCTGGTGATGGAATAGTTCACTTGTCCGCAGCCGATCCTTCTTCAGACACTGAAATACTGTTGATGGCGGGGCGACCCATCGGAGAACCAGTGGCCCGGCATGGGCCCTTTGTCATGAACACCGAAGCTGAAGTCCTTCAAGCGATGAAAGATTATGAGGCTGGGCGGATGGGCAAAATCGTTCCGATGGGCAGTACTTAAACCGACTTGCATCCTTCATGCGGATAAACGTTCCGCGCCTGTAAACCTAGATAGAGGGCGGGTTCGTGGAACACAAATCCACTTCAGGTACGAGTAACGGGTTCCGCGACTAATACGGCTTCCCGACATGATCTGTAAGACTCGCCGGGTATGGATATTGAAACGCTCTTGGCCAAACAAGAAATAACCGATGTTGTTTACCGCTATGCGCGTGGCATAGACCGAATGGACTTCGAATTGGTGAGGTCCTGCTACCACCCCGATGCCTACGACGATCATGGTTCGTTCAAAGGCACCGTCGATGAATTCATCGATATGGCTGCAGACTTCATGCCTCGTTGGACCGCCACCATGCACTTCATGGGCAACGTCCTAGTTGACGAAATAGATGGAGATTTCGCTCGCGCTGAAACTTACGCTGTGGCGTACCACCGTCGAGAGTTCCCCGACAAAGAAGGCAAAGATGACGTTTTTGGAATCCGTTATGTCGACCGTTTCGAAAAACGAAATGATCAGTGGCTAATCGCTCACAGAGTCGTAGCTACCGAATGGCGGCGAGTGGAAACTGTCCCTTCAGGCACTCCTCGGGGAGCCGTTGGAGTATGGGGTAGCCGAGACGGCAACGACGTTATTGATTGGATCATGGACGCAAAAAACCCGGCTCTGAACTGACGGCGGTTCATTCAGTGAAGAAGTTTGCTTCTAAGTGACCAGAGATTGATTCCAACTGTCGGATGAGTAAACGAAAACTTGATTGTTAGCCAAATTGCTGTCCATGCGGTCATGAACAGCTACAGCAGACGTCTCACTCCCCTACTTCTTCGGTGTGAGAAGACCGCAACTCATCACGTCACCGAGGTGAGGCTCATGGGTGCAGGATCAAGCCGTTGAACCTCGGGCAGGACCTGCTCAGCAAATAACTCCATGCTCCTCGCCGCCTCAGCGTGACCCATCCCGCCGTAGCGAAAGACACCCATGATTTCAGAAGTCCCGAATTGTTCCGCCAACTCGCTGATTTTCTCAATCACCATCTTGGGAGTACCCCAGGGATGACGAGCAAAGAACCCATCAAGGAATGGTGTGGGATCGGACCGCAGTGCTGCCGCCCGTTGGGCGTAACCCTCGTAGCCGCTTATACCGTCGAAATGAGTACCCGTCATCTCATAGTGGCGTAGCGCACTATCAGCGTATTCGCGCATGTATAGCTCTGCCCCAGCCCGGGCCTCACTTTCTGATTCAGCGCAGTAGATCCATAGCGCCAGTTTGGTGTCGGTCGGAGGGAGTCCAGCTTCGCTTCGTAGGCGCATGAACTCTCGAGCGCCTTGCAACGTAAGGTCGAGACTGACGGTGGGAATCATGAGGGGCTTCACGTCGTTTCTAGCGATGACGGCCATTGTCTCAGGTGAACCTGCGGCGCAATACAGGGCTCCGGAGAGGTCGCTCGCCAATTGCGGGCGAAGCCCCACATTGTCAACTTGGAAGTGCTCGCCGTGGAAAGTGCAGGTTCCGGTACTCAAAAGTTCGCGGAGAATGTGGATACTTTCATCGAACCGGCCTCGGGCTTCGTTCTGGTCGACACCGAGACCGCCGTACTCACGTCGACCCAAGCCCCGTCCCACGCCAGCGATGATTTGTCGATCGCCCAAAAGAGCATCGAGCATGGCGATGTCCTCGGCAACTCGAACCGGATTGTGCCAGGGCAAAACAATCACCATGGTGCCCAGGTCAACATTTTCGGTGACGCCCGCCAGATAGGTGAGTAACTGCAAAGGATTGGTGACCATGGTGTACGGCGTGAAGTGGTGTTCGATAGTCCATACGCTGTCGAACCCTGAACGGTCGGCGAGCTTCGCTATCTCGATTTCTTCGTAGAAGATTGACCGATCCTCTGTCTCAGGTCGAACAGGTACGTGCTCACCTCGCTCCGCTGCTTCATAGCGATCCCAGTCGGCATAGTTCTGACAAAATATCGTTGCTCCGACCCTCATGGTGTCTCCTTGCGTCTTGACTACAGAAAATAGCTGCTGTTGGAGGGTTAATGCCGACGTCCAGCAAACAGACAGGGGGAGGCTATTTCGGTGGCACCGAAGTTCGCGGTGTCTAACCCAGGTCTAGATATGGAGCACGATTCGAAGTACTCGCGGAGCCTGAGGCACCGGGGGCCTTTTCAACCCGTGCTTGTTACCCCATATTCCGGCGAGTGACCATGTCCGTGAGATGGTTGCCAAAAAATGAAAACCCTCACCGTCAGATGAATGAGATCATCGAGTGAGGGCCTTCAGTGACCCCAGCGCTATGCAGCCGCACACGCTGGGATCGATGGCACTCTACGGGACTTAATACCCAAGCCCTTCGAAAACAATGAAAAGCCCCCCGAAATGAGAGGCTTTGTCTTGGCTGATTTTGTCATGGCTAGATGTCACCCGCCCGGTTGAGATAGAAGTATTCCGACAGAAATTTCTCGCGACCATTGTTCGGACTTAGTTATTTCGAGAAAAATATCGAGGCGTTTATCGGTCTAAGTTGAGTCGGACTATGAATTTGTTTGTGACTTATTCGATGAGTCACTCAAGAGGAGAAAAATGGAACTCGGAGACGCAATCTACAGCGCAGTGACTACCAGGTACTTCAATGATGAACCCGTCACGGACCAACAGCTTGAGACAGCTTTCAACTACGCGCGGTTCGCGCCTCAAGGCGGAAATCGTCAGCCCGTCCGGTTTGTCGTCGTGAGAGACCAAGACAAGCGAAATCAATTAGCAGAGTGGTATCGAGTCCCGTGGAAGGCCTACCTAGCTGACGCTCAAACCGGAGACATCAACATTGGTTCGGACAAAGCTGCTCGACTACTCAAGAACGCTGACCATTTTGCCGATCATCTTGAACAAATCCCGGTCATGGTCGTCGCATGCGCTCACTTAGACGACACTCACCCCACCGACACCGAGCTAGGTCGACTCTCTGTAGTAGGGGGAGCATCCATTTATCCGGCGGTGCAAAACTTCATTCTCGGATGTAGGGAAGCACAACTAGGTGCATCACTCACCACCTTGCTGTGTTTGTTTGAACCTCAAGTCAAAGAGTTGTTGGAGATGCCCGATGACGCAGCGACAGTTGCTCACATAGCAGTCGGTCATAGGGCTCAAGCGTTTCCAACCAAGCTTGATCGCATGGGTCTCAATGAGATCGTCTTCTCAGAAACGTGGGGCGCTTCCACATACAGCTAGGCAAGCTTGCTTTATATGAATCAAATGTCGTTGCATGTGTCACCTAACCGCAACGGGTGAAAGTTGTTGCCTGCCGAGTGCGCGTTCGGTGCACCGGGCGAACTTTATGTAGTTGCGCGTGTGTGGAAACTCAATGGCGTTTGGTAGTAGCACACCATTTTTGCCGAGGTTCGCGTTTAGTTCGGGTGCAAAGGGCGAGCGACCCGCCGCCGTGCCAGACTGGCCTCATGGCTGCATATTTCGTTCTTCAATACGTTGTTAATGACTTGGAGTTGTACCGCGAGTACCAAAAGGGTGCCGGGCCGACCATTCAGGCTGCTGGAGCTGAGTTGGTCATTTTCGACGCCGCCGCTGAAACCGTTGAGGGAAGTCCGCCTGGTCCCCAAACCATCGTGCTCAAGTTTGAAGACACCGCTGCGGCTAAAGCCTGGTATGGGTCGGAGGAATATCAGGCGGTTGTGGGAAAAAGACTTGAAGCCACTGCAGGTTTCGCGGTGATTTCCCAGTCAATGAACGCTGGTTAAGGCTCGAGGCAGCGCGATGCTGAAGGTTGTTTCACTGGTGCCACTGGGCAACGCTGCCCGTGAGAAGATCGAAAACGTCGATCCTTCGATCGAACTCCATATGGCTGCGGGGTGGTTCGACGATGAGCTCAGAGACACGTGGGGCGACCAGACCGCCGACTCCTATCTCGGCAAACGGCACGACATCCCACCTCGAGCGGAGAGAGACGAACTTCTCGTCGCCGCCGATGTGATCCTGGGTGGATTCCCCGTTCCCGTCGACCTGGTTGCCCGGGCGCCTCGCCTTCGCTGGTTTCACCAGACACCCGCTGGCGCTAGCAACCTCCGCCGGTGCGATTTGTGGGGCAGCGATGTTACTGTCACAACCTCTCGTGGTCTCGGGAACACCCTGGCGATCGCCGAGTACGTCGTGGCGTCGTTTCTTCACTTCGCGAGAGGACTCCACCAGGCGTCGTTCGATAAAGAAGGCGCCACGTTCGACCGGATGTCCTATCGCCCCACTCTGCTAGCAGGAAAAACGGTTTGTGTTGTGGGTGCTGGTGGAATCGGCCAGGACGTCGGCCGTCTTTGCGCTGCTCTTGGGATGCGAGTCGTCGGCACGAGGCGTTCGCTACCTGGCCGCCCTCTCCCGGGGTTCGACCAAGTCGGCGGGCCTGATGATTTACACACCCTGCTGGCCGAGGCCCAGTTCGTCGCTGTCTGTTGTCAGTGGACCCCCGACACTCAAGGTCTCATTGGCGTTGAGGCCTTGGCAGCCATGCCCGACAACGCGGTGTTGGTCAATGTCGCCCGGGGTGAGATCATCGACGAGGACGCGCTCGTTGCGTCGCTTCATCGGCTGAGAGGCGTGGCTTTAGACGTGTACGTTGGTGAGTTCGATCGGCCACCGCCGGATACCTTGTGGAGTCACCCGAAAGTGCTGATCACTCCCCACGTCTCGGCGGGCGCTGAAGTGTGGTCGCGCCGCCCCGTTGAGCTTTTCTGTAGCAACCTCCGCGCCCTTATCGCCGGGGACGATCTGGTGAACACCATCGACTGGGCCAATGGTTACTGACGTGGGGTTTTATTTGTGGCCCTGCCCGACCTACCCCGAGAGTGGGAACTAGAAAATCCCTAACCACGTCAGGCAGATTGAACCAAAAACGATAATCGGAACCCCGAAATTTCAGGTGATGGTGGACATCAGTTCGTTTCCAAAAGCAGCGGCTTGGTGTATCGCATGGTTGAGGTCGATTGAAAATTCTGATACGTCCACAAACGCGTCAGCTTCGATTTCCCAGGTGTTTCGCCCATCAGTCAACTCGCAGCGGAAGCCGGTGGTGGTCGTACTGGCTTCGTTGAGGTACATGTCGTCGTAGACGGTGACCAACATGTCGGCTACGCAATGGTGTTTAAGAGCGTTCTCGAAGGCAAGCGAAGCGATCGTAAAGGGATTTTGCGCCGCGGCATAGGGTCGTAGTACAGCCAGGACGCCGTGAGGTTCGAGGATCGCTACCGATTTCGCGTCGAGCGCGACGGGTTCGGTGGTATCTGCGGCTTCGTGGCCAACGATGAGACAAGGCAACCCCTGCCCACTGACCACTTTCGCAATCACCAGCGCAGCCGGGCCGGACCCGACGATAAGAAGGGGGGTCTCGATCGTTTGTGGATTGCCCCCCATCAACGGGTTAGAAAATCGCTAGGGGGTTCACCGGACTGCCAGTGACACCCTGGAAGCGGATCGGGGCCAGCATGAACTGGAACTCCCAGCGACCCTTTTGACTGCACGCATCGGCCAAATCCTCAAGTTGGCAATTGTCGATAAGCCACAGACCCATGGCGACAATGCCGACCATGTGGATCGGCATGCTCACGTTCTTGTAACCCGATGGAGTGGGGTCTTGGGCGACATCAGAACCGATCATTGAGATACCGCGTTCCGCGAGCCATGGAAGACACGCCGCCTGATAGCCCGAGCGTGGCTTGTTCGCGTTGTAGTTCTTTTTTTCTCGAATACGCGCTCCCCCTTCACCTGTGCGAACAAGCAGAACATCGCCTGCCTCGCATCGGACCCCGGCTGCTTCCTCTGCCGCCTCTAGATCCTCGGGGTAGATGTGATCGTCAGCGTCAAGCACCTCGACGCCGCGCAGCCTGGCGATGTCTAACAGCACACCGCGAGTGGTCACCCCGTCTCGTACCGCTAGTACGTCGTGTTTCAAAGCTCCGTGACGGTCTGAGACCAAAGATGACGGGGCGCCGCCGTACATTTTTCCGTCCCAGAACAGGTGAGCGAGCGAATCGAGATGGGTGACATCAAGTCCGTGGAACACCATCCCAATGAACTCCTGTGCCCCACCAGCGCGACCGCCGCCCATGAGACCGCGGCGGCCTTCTTCGTCGAGACCCAAGCCAGTCGAGAGCATGTAACGCTGAGATTCGACGGTCCCACCTGGCTGTTGACCGGTACGAATGTCCCAACTACATGAAATTGAGAGACCTTCGCGTACCAGTTCTGCGGCAGAAACTCGCTTCGCAGGTGTCAAATGATTCAGGGTGCCGAGACGGTCATCGTCGCCCCATCTTCCCCAATTTGACAGGTCTTCGAACCAGTCAATTATCTGTTCTTCTGATGGTGGAGTCGGCATATTTCCCCGGATGTGTTACGTGACCTCGTCAACATTTTGCTTCATTCTATGTGGTCGCTACAGAGCTAGTACCGGAATCTGTGACCTCTCGCTCGTGTGGGTTTGTGTTTGATTCACGAACTAGGTAGGACCATTTGGCTTCCTTGTATCGTCAGCGCTCCGTCGCCGGTAGTTCTGCAACGCCACCTCGACCATGGGCCGTCGCTTTTCATCAGTCGCTTCGATGTAGCTTCCCGGATCTTTCTCACCCATGCGGGCAAGCACGTACATCGAATGTGCAGCCTGAGTGTGTGCGGTGAAACCCTGTGTTTCCTCCGCGTGATTCACCGCCATCTTCATCATCCGTAACTGGAATGGGTCATTCTCGGCCACCCTTCGAGCCCAATCCGTGGTGTGGTCAAGGAGATCCGTGGCGGGGACCACTCGGTTTACCAAACCAAGTTCACAGGCCTCGTCAGCGTCGAGGAAGCGACTCTCGAATAACAGTTCCTTCACTTTTCTTGGGTGAAGATCCCATGGCATGCAGAAGTATTGGAAGTGGCTTCCTAGAAACATGGCGTCGTTCGCCGCGAAAATGACGTCCATTGCAGATGCGATCATCCAGCCACCGAAAATGCAGTAGCCCTGCACCGCAGCCACAGTTGGTTTCGGTATTTCTCGCCATCGCTTGGTGTTGGCATAGAACTGCTCCCAAGTTCGGTCGTACCAACCCCTGACGCCGGGCTCCCAAGGCCGGTCTTCGCGATCGGCAAGTTCGTCGGGCGTGCCTAAGTCGTGACCTGCAGAGAAGTGGTCACCGGCACCGAGCAGACAGATGACATTGATGTCAGGGTCGTGTGCCGCGCTCAGAAACGCTTCGTCGAGTTCCTCCAATAGGACTCGACTCTGTGCGTTTCGGTACTCAGGCCGGTCAACTGTGATGTGCGCTACTCGATCAGCTACTTGGTAGCGGATGTAGCGGCCGGACTCACCTCGCTGTGTTTCAGTCATAACACCGTAGTAGCACGCCGCTACCTACTGATCAGCCAATTGTTGCCTCAGCGAACGAACGGATCTCGCGCAGCGGATCCGGCCCCGCTGGGTTGTAGATGATCTCAGTCGTTCCCGACTCGGCGGCCTCGGAGACGCGTTCACGTATGTACCCAGCGTCGCCTACCCATGACCGACTCCACTCAAAGTCATCTCGTGTGGCATCCACCAAAATTCTGTCTCGATCGTTCAAGTGAGTGGCGTGGCCTTCATGTACCGCTAGATGCAACGCGTCAGCGGGGCGTTCAATTGCTATCTGTTCCAAGTAAGCCGGGCCGCCTGGCACCGTTCGTAGGCGTTCTGGTGAAGCTTCCCAAGATGAGTGGTGAGACATCACCCACCAAGGTCCCGCGGCATCAATTACTCGATCCGAGTTCGGGTCTTCGCCAGACGCGAGGACGGTGCCGTGCACCATCTGTACAAAAGTGTTCCATGAGCCATCACCTGGGCCGAGAGTCATTACGCCGTCCGCGATGTCGCGAGTGATTCCCTGACCTTTTGGTCCCAGTGCCGACAAAATGATGGGAACTTCGACCGGCCGTGCGGCCGCCATATCTGGGTGGTGGATCATCTGACAAGGGCTGCCGTCAATTTCCACGACCTCGCCTGCAAGCAGCGACTTGAGCTGTTGCACGTATCGAGACATTTGAACCCACGGAACCGCTTTTTTTCCGAGCACGCGACGCGCAGTGAACCCTGTGCCCAAGCCGATGGTGAGTCGCCCCGGCCACATACGTTCCATGGTCAGAATTGCCGATGCCGTAGTCATGACGTGTCGGAGGTTCGGCACAAGCACCGCAGTGCCGAGCCCGATTCGATCGGTGCGTTGCGCAACCAAACCCATCGTTAGCCAGACGTCTTCCCAGATTGCAGCCGAGTCATAAAGCCATAAACGCTCGTAACCAACTCTTTCGGCAAGGTCTGCCGCATCGAGAGCCAGAGGCCCCGGTGCAAACCCCAATGAGATCACAGGAGTGCTCATTTCGCCCCTCTCAAGTCCTCTACAAAAACCAAATCGTACATTTCTCTACCCGCAGCGACCCAAACGTGGTGATCGAGACCATCGACTAGACACAGAACAACAATGCGGTCGGGGCGAGCACCAACTCACACCCGAAGGTGTTCGTTCCGAACTAAGCGCCCTAGGAAAAGAAGAAGATACGAAGGGCCAGACCGACACCAACGAAGAAGAGGAATACGGGAATGCCGACCAGCGGGCCGTGTTTCTGGTAGAGCCATACGGTGAATGACCAGTGATTCACGTACGACGGGTCGTGAAGCCGTTTCAGGAGACCGGTGAGAGCCATAAACGGACAACCCATCAACCCAATTTGCAGAATCACCGTCACGACGACGATCGACACGTACAACTCACCCGAGAATCGTGCCGCTCCCCAGAGAACTAAAACGATAACAATCGGCATGTGAATGAGGTCGATCACGTGACCCAGCCACCAATACACCTTTGTGTCCACTCGTTTTCTCACCGATATACAAACTATTGGGGTAGCGGCTGTCGGCCCAACATCAACGACTAATCAGAACTTCGTCAGGCAGACCACGAACGGAAACCGCTCCACGTCAACGCTGTTACCTTGACGTGCTCTTAGGTCAATCCTGTTTGTCTACAACCGGGGCAGCGCCGTCATTGTGGCGCCTGAACTCGAACCGGTTCGGTCGGACCGCCTTAGCCTTCTGGCGGCGGTGCAAGGGGCAAATCTACACGCCCGGCCGCGTAGCCACCGTCAACCAAGATTGTAGATCCCGTAATGAAATCTGCCTGTGGGGAGGCCATGAAAAGCACAGCACCCGTGACGTCTTCGACGTGCCCGATTCGTCCCATTGGCACGTCTTTGAGGTAAATATCAACGAACGCTTGCGCAGGCCCGCGGCCACCGCGTCTAGCCAAATCCATAAGTCCTGGGGCCACTCCGTTGACATTGATCCCGTGGGGTCCGAGTTCTATGGCCATGCTTCTTGTCAGCATCTCGAGGGCCGCCTTTGAAGACGAATAATGGGCTGAGCCTGCCCGAGTCCAAAGATAGTTACCGGACAAAATGTTGACAATCTTGCCCCCGCGACCGGACCCGATGGCCTGTTTAGCGAATGCCTGTGATGTCAAGAACGAGCCCTTCAGGTTGGTGTCTAACACTCCGTCCCATTGGGTTTCAGATATTTCCAGAAATGCGGTGTTCTGCGCGATCCCAGCATTATTGACAAGGATGTCGATCGATTTGAACCTCTGCTGTGTCTCATCTATGAGGTCTTCCACACCCCCGCTCGTCGAGATATCTGCGACACACGCCTCTACGTTTTCGAATCGGTCCTTGAGGCCTTCAAGTGCCGTTTCCAGTTTCTGCGGCTTTGTGCCGTTCAACATGACGCTTGCACCCAACTCCAAGAACGCCTCAGCAGTTGCAAGGCCAAATCCACCGGAACTGCCGGTAACCAAGACCACCTTGCCCGCAAAATCTATAACCATAGAAAGTCATCCCTGTCAGCGAGACTTGGTCGCTTATTGTCCTAGATCTCCGATTCATCGGAGGGGGAACCAAGCAACAAGATATCGGCGTACTCATGTTGGCGATACAGCAGATTCCCAACCCAATCTTTGCGACCTACCTTTCGGGATATTGCCTCAACGTGATTTGGCCCACATATTCACGCAGCTCCGCTGGGCCAAACGGCTGCATGAAAGGACCCGCTCGGACGTCTCGATAGAGGCGAGCGAGCACATCGGAGTTCGTGTAGCCCGAACCACCGAGTAGGTCCATTGCCTTGCTGACAACGCCTATTGCGCCCCGATTCACCGTCCACTTTGCGATTTGATAGTCATTCATGAGGCCGTGAGCGTCTTCCATTGACGCAGCGGAAGTCGAGTGGCGATCGCTGTACTCGTCCATCTGCACTGCGGCCGCACCAAGCACAGCGCGACACTGGGCCAATTCGAGTGCCATTTCGCCAACGAGGTTCTGGATGCCTGACTGCTCGGCAGCAAGCTGACCAACACGTGACCTAGTCAACAGTTTCGTCAACGCTATGTCGTGAGCCGCTTCAGCGATCCCCAAAAAGGCACCGACTAGAACGATGTTTGCAATCGCCCGAAACTCCAAATATTTCAGACTCCACTTTCCCCACGGACCCATCCTGCCGACCGCTGACTCGGGGACCCATGCGTCTTTAAAGACCACTGACTGGCTGCCTGAACTGCGCATGCCCAACGCATCCCAGTCATTCTGAGGTAGTAAGCCCGGCGTATCCATCGGCAGCACGATGTTGGCCATGTCGTCGCCGTCGTCGTCGCGCACGCGCGCGACTGTTGAGACGTGCGTCGCGATCGGGGACATGGTGACAAAGATCTTCTGTCCGTTTAGGCGCCAACCGTCGCGGCCACCGCGGCGATGACGCACCGCCTCTGTTACAGGGTGCAGATTGTCGGTCCCAGTCTCGGTTGCTGTGGCACAAATGAGCATCTCACCGGCGGCCATTTTTTTGAGCGGCTCCGCGAGTTCTAGGGTGCGTTCGTGATCGGGACCCAGGTCCGTCCTGGCAAGGGAATACGTTTGTGCCATTCGGCGACCGATCGCATGGTGCATTGTGATAGCTATCGCGGTTGACGCGTCTCCCCGGGCAAGAGTGGCGATGGCGAGAATCCAGTCGTGGATCGACTCCAAACCAAAGCCTCCCAGTTCCTCGGGAACGAACGCTGATGAGATGCCGCTGGTAAGCAGGTCGTCGAAATTCTCGCGACACATCTCGTTTTCAGCGTCGGCTGCCGCGGCGCGCCCGGCGAAGGTCACCACAAGCGACTCGGCGGCTGCAACGACAGTCGCTCCAGGCGTGGTTCGGGGCGTCAGTTCGAAACTCACGTGGCACCCGCCCCGCTGGCAGACTCCGCACCTCGACGCTCCTTCGAAGCCATACCGCTAGGGGCTTCGACCTCCCAACGTTTTAGGACGTCAATTTCACTAGGAGTGTCATAGGGAACGCCCATGG
>Ga0315333_10000073_pt1 | contig 29817 bp, 30 predicted proteins | sample M120034915metaG_FD_204521 | JGI IMG/M metagenome (GOLD analysis project Ga0315333, IMG submission 204521) | Ammonia-oxidizing marine archaeal communities from Monterey Bay, California, United States - M1 200m 34915 | ecosystem: Environmental > Aquatic > Marine > Intertidal zone | place: USA...
GTAGATCGACTTCGCCGCGGCGCCGGTCGAGTTGATGATCTTCGACCCGCCGGCGAACAGACACCGGACGAAGAGCACCAACCCGGTCACGCCGACATTGATCGTCACATCGCCATTGAACTCGCAGCCGTAGAACCCGACGAAGGATGAGAGCGGCGAGGCTCCGGCGTTGGCGACGGTAACAGCGCCATACATATGACAGTTATGGAACCGATTGTTGGCAACACCTCCGCCGGTCGCCGAGTTGATCGTGACCGTGCCATAGATCCCGAACCCATTGATCCGGCACTTGTTCGTCGTGCCGGTCAACTCCATTCCTCGAGGGGTGACGCTATCACCGACGAAAGCGTTGGGTGAGTTCTCGACCCCGCCCACCGACTTTATGTTCAGGTAATCCTTATTGTTTACCGAGACAACGACGCCGGATGAGTTGAATGTGCCGGGTGATACGATGACCGCCTCGTTGGTCGTCGCGACCGCGTTGATCCCGGCTTGGATGTCAGCGCTCGTGACGTTGACATAGTTGGTCTTGTCTTGGATCGAGGGCACCGCCGCGAGGGCTCGGGGAGCCGTGAACCATTCGTTGGTCGCGCCGCCTGGCTCGAGAATGTCATCGGTGTCGAGAACGACCGCGCCGACCTTCGTATTGACCGAAGTGACCGCGCCGCCGCCGCCACCTCCGCCGGCAGGTGGTTCAATCTTGATCGCCATTAGTATGTCCCCCTGAAGAACTCGCCGATCACTCGGGTCGTATCCGCGCCGACCGCCTTCTTAATGCTGATCGTCGAAGGCATGCCTCCTCTCAGCCCAAAGAGGGTCTGCTCATAGGCAGCACCCGCCTTGATCTGAATCTCGTTAGTCACCGGGTCGCCGGCGATGGTCCGAGCTCTCAACTTGAGATAGACCGCGCCGGTGCCGTCTGTGTTATCGATATTGACCGACCCCCAAACGAGCCCACCGATCAAGGCGGCGCCGGTCATCGAGTCTTGAGTCGAGGCCGATGAGTAGTCGATCCAATCGGTTGACACCGTTGTGTCACTCGATCCGACGTACTCGGCGGCAGTCGTTGGCGAAAGAATTCGGTTCCCAAACATGATCTAGTCTCCTGATTATTGGTCGAAGTCGGTCGCGACCGGTCGATAGATTTTGGCGATTGATGTGACGACGCGCGAGTTCCGAACGACCCCCTCACCTCGGGTGCCATCGGGGAAATATCCCCAGGCATTGCCTTCAATCGTCGCGAACGTGCCGCCCTTGGTGTCGACGTCGACACACAAAACGATATGAGATCCCTGCTCGCGGGCCACCGATCCGGCATTCTGGACGGTGACGATGTCACCCGCTTGAGGCCATATGGCCGGCAGCATCTTCTCGGGCATCGACCCACCCATGAGTCGATCCGTACCACCCCAATCTCGCCAGAGTCGAGAGCATGAAGGCAGGGTGTACTTGCGGGCCCGAGCGGTCATCTCGGCGCCGAGCCCGTAACAGTAGGCCGCGAATGCGCCGCACCAACTGAACGATTGAGGCTGGTAGGCTCGCCGCTCGTTCAAGTTCCGGACGTCGGCCGAACCCCAGCCGAGGCCATGCTCGCCCCGGATATACTCATCGATCCGAACGGCGCCCGAGTCATCATCTCTGATGTCTGCGATCCACTCCGACTCGGCGACGGCGACCACGGCCGCGGCGAAGGCGTTCGGGTGCCGGCTCATCATGGCCGGTGCGCGCTTCAATATTGGGTCGAGGTCGGCATAGAGTTGAGTCATCTCGCGGTAAGTCTGGCGAAGCATGGTCCGCATTCGCTCGACCTGCTCGAGGAGCTCCTCGCGGGTCGGCTCGGTCGGCGCTGGCTTCTTCTTGGTTGGCCTCTTCATAAATAATTTTTCCCATCATCATTGGCCGCGCCGAGCTTGCCGGCGGCGTCTGCTAGGTATGCTTGCAGCTGCCTGGCCGAGGTTGCGTTGTCATAGGTCGGTGGCTCAATCGTGCCGCCGGTCGCCACAAGCCCATGAGCCGCGTTGAAGACGATCCGGTTCGCGGCGATGTCGACCGAGTTGATCGTGTGACTGGTTCGGGCGTCATGGTCTCCGGCCGGCAAGTGATCGACCTGAGCACCCGGCCCGAACCCTTGAATATCCTTGAGCGGGTCGCCGGTCGGCGAGACGTCGCTGAAGGTGTTAGCGTCGACGATCACCGAGGTCGGTGAGTCGATGGCGGCGACCAAGGCGGCCGCGTTCCACCCGGCGCCGAGTGTGCCATAGTACATCAGCTCGAGGTGGGTACCCTCGCCCATCAAGTCGACCGTCGAAGAGGTGACGAGCGCCCGAACATCTTCGACCCCCCATGAATCATCATAGCCTCGGAGGTGGCTCGAGGTCAGCGAGTAGACCGACCCGACCTCACCCCGAAGACCCCGGCCGGTGCCGACCCCTCCGCTGAACGTCCGGACCGGTGCACCGTACAAGTTAAAAATCCGGCTGAAGAGGGGTCGGAAGATGGCGAGGGTCGACGCGGCATCTTCCCAGTCGACCCGGTTCAGCTCGAGCCCGGGCAGGGTGAGCTCGAGCGGTCGGACCTCACCCGATAGGGCGCCGATGGATCGTTGATTGTTGATCGTGGTCTCGCTTCGATACTCTTCGGCCTCCGAGTCATAGTCGGCGAGGATCTCGAGCGAGTTGACGATGGTATCGGCCGCACCCCAGATCGGCGGGTCGTCGGTCAGCCAGTCTCCTTCGGCGATGGTGCCGGCCGAGGTGTCTGAGTACTCGGCACCGATGGCGACCGCGCCGAGAACACATCGACCATCGGCGAGTCGGCGCATGACCAGGGCATACCCCAAGGCTTTAAGGATCGGGTCGATGACCTCGCGGACGCTGACCCCGTCGCCGGGCAGGGCGAGCCGCCACAAGTCGAGCCCAAGCGGAGCGGTGATTGCCTCGATGGAGGTGACGTCGAGATCAGCCGTGGTCAGTCCGGCGCCATAGCTCAGGACATCATAAGTCGGATCGTTGATCTGACCACCCCCGCCCGAGAGCAGAAGTCGGAGGATCAGACCACCCGGCGTCAGCCCGTCGAGGTAGCTGCCGAGCTTGATCTCACATCTCGGCGACCCGGGCCAATCGCCGAACGATCCGACCCGCTGGCTCGGTGGTAGGGTGAAGGGGTTAACCCTGACCGCGTAGCCAATGACCTGACCCCCCGAGCTCACTGCCGCCGAGGTGAAGGCCTCCATCATCCTCGACTTGGTCGCCTGCTCGGCTCGGTCGAAGTAAGTGATCTGAAGATAGTAGACGGTCGACGGGTCGACGATGGCCGGCAGGATCAACGGGTCGGAGACGAGGACATACCTCTCGCCGAGCTGATAATACCCTCGGGCGATCCCCCGGATCGTTTGGCGCATGGTCGCCGGCGATGGCATGTGATGGCGATAGACCCGCTGAGATCCGCCGTCGACATCATTCTGCCAATCGATCACGAAATGATCATCGCCGGCCGGAGCGTAGTCGATGGCATAGTTGAGCCGCCGATCATTCGTCATCATCGGCCAAGGCCCGCCGACCGGGTCCCAAAGCATCGCCGGCAGGGCCGCGCCGTCCTGAAGGGTCTGATGTGCCAAGAACTTGTCAGTCCAGAACCCAACCCCGAACCGACCGCCGACGACCGGCGCCGCGGTATTCCAAGCGGCGTTGAGCTTGGGCTCGGCGGTGTGAATGTCGGCGAAGGTCAGCCGAAGCCAGGCACCCCCGATCCCGGCATGGGTGACTGGTTGGGCCGCGTTGAAGTCGTTGAGTAGGTCGGGCCACTCCCGAAGCTCGGCCGCCGACCCGAGGGGTAGGATCTCATACCTCTGAAGCTCGAGGGGGTTGAGTAGGATGATATCCTGACCGACCGACGGCGCCCAAAGGCCGACCGGGAAGAAGTATCCGGTGTGAGGTGGTACCGCCGGCGAGTAGGCGCTCGGCTCTTCGGCGACGTTGAAGTCTCGGAAGCCGATGAACCGACCTGACCTCGGGTGTCGGTCCTCAAGAGTGATGTCAAATATCTGCTGATGGTTGTGACCACCCGACAAAGTGATCTCGCCGGTCGCCGCGTTGAACGCTGTGATCTGGCCCGAGACGGTCGGGAAGGTGGTGCCGAGCTCTGACTCAAGAGTACCTTGGGCATGCTCGATCACACATCCTTTATCACTCTCGAAGTAGTGCCAACCCTGCCGAAGGGTGGTCGAGTATCCCTGCTCGGAGGCGATCTCGTTGTCTAACATTGCGGTGATCGGGACTAGGTCGAGAGCGATTGAAGTGTCGCTGTCCACCCGAGGTGAGGTGTCGATGAACCCCCTCATGATCTCGGTGTATGGGGTGGTCGTGCCATCATCTCGAAGGGTGGCGGCGTAAAGGGTCGCCCGCCTTGACCTCCAGTTGGTGACGTGGTTGGTCGCCTCGGGGATCAGCCCGACTTCGTTGATCACATGATTCTGCTTGGTCGATCCGCCGACCCCTCGCTCGATGATCCGGACCTCTTCCCAAGTGCCATGACTAACACTCGAGGTCTTCGTGAAAGTCTCGGCGCCGATATGAACTAAGGTCGGGTTGCCCGGGAAGTTGCCCGACCCCTCGACCTCGATGTCGAAGGGTGGCAGCTCCCGGTGAAGGATCGAGGCCCGAAGCTGAGCGCTCGTCACCGAGGCAGCTCGCCGACCAAGCCGGCCGAAGATGGTCGACGGGTCAGTCTCGCCGCCGAACCGGTCGACCGCGAGCGTGATCGTGATCGGGTCGTAGGTCGCAACCCCCCCGATCACGTCGAGCCGAGACGAGTACTGACTGACCGAGACGAGGGAGTTGACGTCGGTGTATGGCACCGCGGCGACTGCGCTGATCTGCCCGCCGAGGTGGGCGGCCGGCGATGGTCCGGAGTGGTACCGGACCGGCACCCCGGCGATGACCAGGCAGAAGACCCGGCGCTGATGATCTGAGTAGATGTCAGTCATACCACCTCACCTTCAAACATCTCGAAGATGTCAATCGACTCCGGGTTAAGGTCGACGCAGGTCAGCCGAAGCATGAGGGGTTCACCTCGATAGTTCGGAGGCTTCAGGGTTGAGGTGTCATCGGGCACAAAGAGACACCGAGGGGTCGTCGCCGCGCCGAGGGCGACGTTGGCGCCTCGGGTCCGAGTGCCGGTCGAAAGGGTCGACCTTGGGTAGTTACCGCCCCGATCTTCGGGCAAGATGTGACCATTGACCTGAGACCAAGTGCACCCGCCATCGATGCAAGTTGGCGCCGCGCCATAGGTCCAGAGCTCCATTAGGATCGATGATGCACCTGACCTCGAGGCAGTGCACTCGATGATCGCGCCGATGTACCGACCCATGATCGACGGCGTGAACGGTACCTCGAGAGTTTGGGTCGAGGCCGGCGCCCGCCAATTGATCGCCGAACCCGACAGGGCATTGTCGGGCAAGTTGATCCGAAGGTAAGTGAATGAATGGTGACTCACCCGCCGATACCTCGCGGCCGCCTGATAGAGGGCGACGTCGGCGAGTCGGCTGATCCCTCCGCCGGTGACGGGTCGCTGCCACTTGGTTGACTGGGTCGGAGGTGGCGCCAAGATCTGACGGGTCGGTCGGCTCATGTGATCACCTCCCAATACACAAATGATTTGACCGGAGCGATGATCAGGGTCGCGCCGCCGCCGACCTCGATATTGATGTAGGGAGCCGCGTTCATCTCATCCGAGATCAGAGGGTAGCCCCAATACGGCGGAGTCTCGGAGACGTCGAGCGCCGACCAGGTCAGAGTGATCCAACCCGATTGGCCGGCGAGGATGTTCGAGACCTGACCTTCGGCCCATTGAACAACCCGAGGGAACCCGATGGTCTCGTCGATGTTGGCGTGTAGAACATAGCTGACCCCTTGGGCCCGAGCTTCGGCCCATGCCTGACCCCGTTGCCTTTGCCCAACGGTCTGATCCCACATCCAATGCTCGCCGGCCCGAGGCTTGTAGGCCTGGTTGCCGGTCAGCCCTGACCAGTTAGAGATCACCCGAGGTCGACGGTTGATCGCGTCAAGGGTGTTGATCAGCTCATGACCTCGCGAGCTCGTCAATGGGTAGTCGATCCCGAGTGAGGTGGTACCCATCGGGGTCGCCACCTTCCCTCCGGTCGTCGAGGTGCCGGCCGCGAGGGGTGAGGTAAGGGGGGTGTATGAGATCGTGATCGAGTTGACGTCGACGTCGCCGGCGGCAGCTGCCAGGCTCATCGTGATCGTGTCGTAGGTTGCCGCGCCGGGTGCACCGATGTTGAGAGTCGCGTCATACCAACCATCGACCGCCGAGTTGATGTTGACGCTGACCGTCGCCGCGTTCAGCGCCGAGTGGATCGTGACCGTACCCAAAGAGGCCGAGGCCGCCGCGTTGATCTGAATCGTCAGATCTTGGTGGATGCTCGACAAGACCGGCACCCGCCACTCACAGATCTGGATCGTCGCGCCGTTCCAAGCACAACAATCTTCAGCCCAAGATTGGCTGATGATCGGTTGACCCGCGCCGGCATTGGCGATCAGATAGTTGGTGAGGTTGCCAACCCTTGACGGCGTCTCGGCCTTGATCACCATGCCCGACGAGGTCGCCGAGGGGTCAGGTAGGATCGCGGCCGATGAATGCGGATCGGTGTAGGTGTTAGCCATCAGAGTTCCTCGATCCGGATCGTGATCGGAGATCGGCGGCGAAGGCGTTGAGGGTAGGTCAGCTGGTAAGGGCCGGTCGATGACATTGACCCCCTGACCCTACCCCTGAACCCATTCTCTTCGCTGGTATAGAGGAGGTCATAGGCCCGTTGGGAGTCGGTCACATCATCCTCGGCGAGGGCTCGCCGACTATCACCCCAGTCTTGATAGACATTGATCCGAGCGCCTTGGTTGATGTACCCGACGAAGTGGTTGGTGAAGTGCCGGGTCAGGTCTTTAATGTCGGCCGGCCCATCAACAAAGAGCCGGATCGTCTCGCCAACATATGACCCGATCCGATTCGACACCCAACCCCCCGAGATCTTCCGCCGACCCGATGAGACCAGATCGACATTGTACTCTTGAGACTCCATCGGCCTCGACGGGATCAAGAGACCCGGCAAGGGGTTGGCCGCGGTCAGGGTATAGAGACCGATTGACCCATCATAGACGAGGGCATCTCGGCCGAGGTCGGCGACGACTCCGGTGAATCCGAGTCGATCTCGAAAGGTGGTCGAGACCCAAGTGATCGCCGAGATCCCGTTTGGGTAAGTGCAATAGACATGCCCATCGCCATCGATCCCCCACCTGATCCGCTTGGTCGCTGGGTCGTTGGCGGCGTTGTCCAAGACCGCGAGGTTGGTCGTCGGCAGGGTGTCGTCGTCGTCGCCGTTGCCGAGTATCCTCAGATAGGTCGGGACGTCTTGCACCCGTTGCACGACGGTCGCGGCCGGTGCCTTGAAGCTCGCCGCACCTTGGGTGAAGAAGACCATCGGCTGCTCGAGGTTGCCCCGAAGCCAATTGATCGGCATGTCGACGACATGCTCACCGAGGATGAAGGCCGAGTTGACGGTGCCGCCGAGACCTGACCAGTCCGGCCCGGTGATCCCAAGGCTGAAGGCGGCCGCGCCGGCGCCGCTCACCTTGACCCTAAGCTTATCATTCCGCTCGAGACTGACCGCCCAAGTGCCGCCGATCCCTTGGGTCGCGAGCTCGGCGGCGAGCTGCTCGCCGAAGGTGTTGCCGACCTCCGACCCCCGACCATTCAGAAAGGTCAAGGCATCTTCGACCGGCACCGTCCAGGCGGCCGATCCGGTCACGTTGGTCGCACCTCGGCGAAAGATGATCTCACCCGCCCAAGGGGTCGGATCGAATGATGACATTAGGCCGAATGTCGGCGCACTATCTAGCCTAGGCATAAGCACTTCCCCGTCGAGTGGTTCGGAGCATTGGCCGACCTCGGCCTCGGTCGTTCATTGCCCGAGTGACTCGGGCGGCGAGCGCTTGGCTCGCGGCATACTCCGAGTCGTAGACATCGCCGGCGAAGTTGACGTTGATCACGGTCGGCCCGCCACCGGCGCCGGGGTCTCGGTCGAATGTTGATCGGTCCGGTTCGGCGGTCGGTGCCGGCGCTGAGCTCCCAGCCGATCCACCCCCGAGGCCACCTGAGATCCCAGCCGCGACCCCTCCGACCGTCGCGAAGATGGCGGCCGCCTTGAAGTGGGCGGCTGACCCGGCGACGTCGCCGACCGCGAGTCGGGCGATCCCCTTGGCGGTCTGCATCAACCCCGAGACGAAGGCCTCCTTCGCCGCACTCGCCGCAAGCTCTTTGAGCATCGCCGAGAAGGATGCGCCGGCCATCAAGGCGTCGACCGCGGCCGCGGCGAACCCCTCGCCGACCCCGGCCAACATGCTGTCGAGGCCATCGAGTGAGCTCTTCATCGCTTCGGCCGCCTTCATCGTCGATGAGGTCATGATCGAGAGCGAGCCCGAGATCCCATCTGATAGGGCATCAAGCCGACTATCGAATGCGGCAATCCCGGCGGCCGCCTGAGTCTGGATCTGGGCATCAATCGCTTCAAGCTTAAGCGCGAAGGCGACCCGCTCATTGATCTCGGCGGCATACAGTTCGGCCGCCCGCCTCGCCGTCTCCTCTTCAGCGATGCGCCGGCGGTCGGCGAAGTCGGTCCGGATCTTCAGCTCTTCATGAAGGCCCGCCTCGACTATCATCCACCGACTCTTCTCCTTCTCGGCAGCCCGAGCCGAGGTCTTGTCGATGGCCTTCATCCGTTGCTCATTGGCGAGCTCGAGCACGGCGAGCGCCTTCTCTTCTTCATCCTCGATCATCGAGACCCGAAGGGCTTCTCGCTGAACGCTCAGCGCCTCCTCGTCGGCGAGCATCTTGAGCCACGCCGCTCGGCGCTTGTTGGCGAGGTCGGTCGCCCGCTTCGCCTCCTCCTCGGCCCGCTTCTTCTGGGCATCGGCACCCCGCTCTTCGATCCGCTCTCGGATCGCCTCGAGCCGCTTCGCCGCGTCGATGGCCGCTTGAGACAATTGTTCAACGCTCGTGTCCTTCCCCAACTCCTCGAGTTCAGCCCGGGTCTCGGCGATCTCTTTGTTCAGGTGTCGGGTTGCGCTTGTCGTGTTGGCGACCTCGCTACTTAAGGTGGAGTACCCACCCGCCAAAGCTGCCATCGGGCCGAGCTGCTCTCGGCGCCGATCCTGCTCGGTGGCGTAGGCCGACTCCGCCGCGGTGAGCTCTTCAAGTTGAACCTTCAGCCGCTTCTGAAGGCTGATCTCCTTTTGGGCCGCCTTGACCGATTCCTTCTGAGCTTCGGTCAGATCTTCCTTCGCCGACTTGTACTCGACCTGAGCTCGGGTCAGTTCCTCGAGCTCGGATCGGGTCAGCTTGATCGCCTTGTCTCGAAACTCATCGAACTGGCCAGTCATTTCTTCGATGGCGGCAGTGAGCTTCTCGGCCTGTTCGGTCGCGCCGCTCATCGAGTCATACATTAATTTAATGGCGTAGACAGTCCCGACGACGGCCGTCGCGATCAAGGCGATTGGTCCGAGCAGAGCAGTCATACTTGGCGCCGCCGCCGCTGTCGCTGACTTCAATCCTTCAACCCCGAGGGCAAGCGCCATCACTGACCCCGAGGCCATACCCAACCCGCCGCTCATGTCCGCCGACATCGCCGCCATCGCCGCCGAGGCCGCGCCGAATTGGGCGCCCATATTATTCGTCGAAGCGGTGATCTTGTCGAGATCCATCTTGGCCTTCTTCGCCCCGATGACGTCGACTTGGACTTGAACCTTATTGGCTTGGGTCGCCATGTGCCGCCTCCATATCTCTCTGGTGTGCCAACCTCGACGAGTGACCGAGCGCCGAGAGCGCCTCGACCAGTCCCGAGGTCGGCCGGCGGATGAGGTCGCCGAGGGTTAACCCGTCGACCTTCAGCGCTCGGTAAATCTGGTAGATGTCGGCGAACGCCATCGACCCGGCGACCGGGCAACGGTCGAAGGATTCTTCGGCGAACTCCGGATCGGAGTCAGGTGCGATCCGATAGCCAGGCACCCGACCATCTCGAAGATGGGGTAGACCTCGGCCGAACGGCTCGACCCCACAATTACCCCGGCGTCGACGCAGCTCGGGTGACTGATCGCAGTCTTGGCACGACCAAGCTCGACCACTCCGAGACAACCAAACGCCAGCGATGATCATGTTTTTTTTTCTAGATCCATCGTCGAGATCATCCTCACCCGAAGGCAGAGTTCAGTCAGTACAGTTGTCTGAAGGTGGGCCGGCCGGATGCGCTCGATGGCCTCGAGTGCCGGTTGAGGGTTGCCCTCGCCATCGATGACCATCACGCCGACCGAGACGAATTCTCTCATCCATCGATCAATGTAGAGCACATGCTCGGTCAGCGCCTTCCGCTCTCTCAGGGTGAGATCGTCGTGCCATCTTGCCCGCTCGTCATCATCCTCGAAGGACAGCTGGACCTGATACAGTTTGGCGCCGAGCTCGGATCGCCGGTGGATGCCCGCCGAGCGTTCGGCGTTAACCATCTCTTCATGTGTCAACGCTTTGACCCGCCACCGGGTCGGCTCGCCGTTCAGCGTCAAGGCCGACTCATCCCAATCTCGGCGGAAGGCCGAGAGGGTCTCGTCGTCGGTCTCGCTCACTGCCGGATCACAGCTCAACACGGTGTCGCGGGTCTCGTCGGCGGATAGGGCAAAAGTGAACAATTGATCTCCTTACCAGTTACCATTCAGCCCGAGGCGGAAGGGAGTGTTGCTGCCTCGACCTTGAACGTTCGGGATATCTCCGCCGAATCGGCTCGCCGAGTAGTTTAGGATCTGCTTGATGATCTCGCCTGAGATGTCGCGCTTCGATGAGTCGGAGGTCAGCACCCCGGCCGGCAGGTTGATCGCCATGCCCATACCAACCCCGAGTGGACCGGTTCCGATCATGACCGCTCGAGGGGTCTTGTTGTAGAAGTCGTCATCGACGATGGCCGCGGCCGAGGATAGGGTGAGGGATGCCTCGACCGTGCAGTCGCTGACCTCCCATCCAGACATCCCGGTGATATCGTTCGAGAACCCCTTGGGCGTCAGGGTGTTGGTCATCGTGACGCTGAACGCCTCACAGTCGACGACGAGCCGGCCGGCGACGTCGCCGGTCGTGCCGCTTGCATCGGTCAAGGATGTCGCCGCGGTCGCGCCAAGGGTAGCGTAGGCGCCGCGGAAGTGGGGTGCCGCGCCGTCTAGGTAGATCGGCTCGACCGGACCCGTCGCCGAGGCATGGTCGTCGGTGATATGGGCAGCTTGGAAGACTATGTCGGCCATCACCCGGCCGCCGTCGTGACTCAGCGCAATCGACTCGACCGCGCATCCGTAGCAGTAGGTGCGGACGCCAACGCCATCGATCCGAAGGGCGACGGTGCCATCGATTTGACCCGAGCTAGCCTTCTGCGGAACGTACCAAGTATCCATCTGCCGAACGGTCGCCCCGAGGCCAATGGTGCCCGACGTCGCCGGCGAGTAGGCGACGACCCCGGCTCCACCTTGGTCGTTAGATGTGATCGCGCCATACTCGGCCCGACCGTTGATCTCGGTGCCAACAATGTTGCCCATGATATAGGTGTTGGTCGCCGCGGTCGGGTCGAATGAGTTAGCGTTGACCGTCGCCGCGACCGTGTCTGGCGCGGTGCCGGCGCTGAACTTCATGGCCGCGCCAAGCATCCGACCGAGGCCGGTGCTCGCGTAGTCGAGGCCGGTGCCGAGCGTGGTCAGGTCACACCGAACCGAGATCGACCCGGTTCGGCGTCGGACCCGAGACCCAGCTGACCAGACCGTGTCTGGCTCTCGGGGTAGGCTGAAGGGACCGTCGCGCGCGTCGAGTCGGTCGGTCGCGGCCGCATCACCCGGCACGATGATCGGATCGCGGTCGACGAGCGCCGAGACAAATGATAGGGCGCCGGGTGTCGGCAGGCCGGTCGCTGAGTCAATTGAGGCGAAGGCCCCTTCGGCAGCGATAGACAATGATCTCCAAGTTGGTGCCATGGTTCACCTCAATTTTTGTACAGAATCTGAACAGGTAACTTCAGCAACCAAGCCACCTCGATCCCTTGATCGTCGAACAATGGTTCGATGACCGGAGATCCCGGTAGGCAGGTTGTGATCTGGGTTGTCGCCGGCGAATAGTCCGGTGACTTGATTGAATCGATTAGGGTCGTCGCGTCTTCACTCATGATCCGTTCGCGAAGGCCGATGTCGGCCGGCGTGTCATACCTCACTCGGATGGTATGGGTCGCCCTCTTCCGACCCGATAGGCCGGCGTCACCGTCGTCGATGGGTAGGATGTAGTCATCGTTGCCGAAGTCGAAGTAGCGAATGTTGCCCGGTCTCGCCTCGAGAATCGATGAGTAGCCGTCGGCATTCTGGATACAGACGAACCCATGAGACATCGAGCTCGCCGGCGTGGTCGCCTCGACCCGGTCGATGAGGAAGTCGAGCGCTTGTCGGATGGCCATTAGCGCCCCCTCAACTTCTTGGCGATCTGCTCATCAAATGACTCGGCGATCATCCTCTGCTCGGGAATGGTCAGGCCCATGAATTCCCTCTTGACGTTGACATATCCGGCATACTTGCCCGCCTTTCCGATGACCTCAAGAATATACCCAGTCGATAGAACCTTGGTCACTTGGATCGAGTTGAGCATCAACCCAGTCAAGGTCAGATCAACCTCGGCGGTCGGCCCCTTCGCCTTCTTGTTTCGTCTCGGGCCAACCTTGCCGGGTTCCCTCGATAGCTCTTTATATTCTTTGTAGCCACCTTGATAGAAGACTGACTTGCCGGCCGGCTGACCCCCTCGAGGTCGAGGGAACCTTGTGTTCTGAATGTAGATCGGCTTGGTCGAGTATGGCTTGAAGGGTTGCCCGTTCACGTCGAGACCCGAGACCGTCCGCTCTCGGATCAGGGCAATCGAGTCAAGCGCGACGACCCTCATCATCTGAGGGGTGACCAGCTTCATCTGAGCGAGTGGCATCGAGAGCTTGACCTTAATCAATGTCTCATCCCCCGAGTCGGCACGAAGGTCTTCTCGTACTCAGTCTGAGACCGAGACGCCATCGACCCCCTCACGTCGGTCTTGCGGCCGCCGTCAATGGCCTGTCGACGGCTCGCGAGGTCGGCGACGAGCCCGAGGTCGCCGGTGCCGGCGATGTCGATGATGACCGACCTCGCCGCTCGGTCGAAGGCGTCCGCCCCCTTGTCTCGAAATTGTTGGGCCGCGTCGAACTGACCGACCCCTTCATAGATGATCGCCGCCGAGAGGTAGGCCGTTGTCCTCGAAAATATATGAGCGTTGAAGAGGTCATCTTCGGTGAACCCATCGACCTCGACCCGCTCGCGAACCATCAACCCGACCTCATCCTCGGCGAGGTTGATCTGAGGGTTGAAGTCTTGCTGGCGTCTCGGGACCATGTCGGCGAGTGAGGGCACCAAGGCGCATAGGTCATAATGACTTAAGCCAACGTTGAAGGGCCGGCGAACGACCGACAAGATCCCGTCATCCTGTCGAGATGTTGACGGTGCATCGGCGCCAGATCTCGACACATAATTGACTCGCCAAGTATAGGCGCCGAGCGTGCCGGTGATCGCCGCGCCGGGGGTACAGGTCCAAGTCGCCCACTCAAGTGAAGCGGTCGCCGCGAGGTCGACCCCTCGAGGCAGTGGCTCGGCGAGGTGAGCGGTCGATCCGGCGACCCGAGTGATCAGCACCGGATAGGCCGAGTCGCTCACCGTCTCAAGCCACGCCTGACCCCAGTGGCCCGAGAGCCCGGCGAAGTTGGCGATGACCGGCGAGATGGTGAGCTCGGATCGGTTGTTGCCGATGGCGGTCACCGTCGCCGCCGAGTGGAGGACGGTCATCACCGGTGACTGATCGCCGGCCGTCATCTTGAAGGTGATCGTTGGCGTGCCATCGATTGGCTCGGCGGCGATCCACCTGAAGAGGGTGGTCGTCGAGTTGACAGGGATCTTGGTGATCTTCATTTCTTCCTCGCGGCCTTGTTGGCGTTCTCAATCGTATCATCGGAGGCCCTTGGCTTGCCGAGCCGCTCGGCCATCCCCTCCGAGATCGGTGCCCAACCATGCCGGCAGTTGTAGCCACCGCCATAGATGGCGACCGGTAGGTTCTGATTGTTATCGAGCTGAGTGATCTGCTCTTCGGTGAAGACGAACCCGACGACCTCCCGACAGAAGGGCCGGGTCAGGCCGTCGACCACTCCGGAATATAATTGAGACGTGAGACCGGCGAGGCGAGCGCTCATCTGAGTCGCGGCCCGTGATAAGGCCGAGGCCTTGGTCCTCGCTTCAGTGGCCAGTGTCGTTATGTTTTGGGCTAGTTGTGCATCGATATTGTTGACAGCTCCGGCGATATCTCCGGTCAAATCAGCGTTGGCGACGTGAGCGTTGATCGTACCCTCGAAGGTAGGCAACACCTTATCCTCGAAGAGTGATCCGATGGTGTCGCCGACGAGCACTTGAGTCTCGGTGTAGTCGACCGCCTCGACCTTCAGCTTCATCAGCTCATCGAGGTCGCCGACCCCGGCTGATACACTCTGGTAGACTGGTGGGAGCATCGATGAGACGCCGGTCTCGACCGTCGCGAGCATCGCTTGGTCGAGGCCCGACTCGCGGACGATCCGGCGGATCTCGTCTCGGGGCAAGCCAGGCAGCTGCCCTTCAAATGATCTGAGGTTGGACACGATTGATCGCCGGGCATCCTCGACCGATGATCGGAAGACTTGGGTGGTCTTGATCTCGCTGTCGAGGATCGCCCGTTGAGACGTGAGTAGATCACGTTCGGCAGGGTTGCGAGCATTGCGGATCTGCTGACTGAGCTCTCGGCTCGCCTTCCGATCTCCGGTCTCGGATAGTCTGATCGTATGTCCGCAAGTGCACGCCATGATCCATCACAGAGTATTCGTCAGCAGCTCGCCGAAGTTGGTGTCGAGAACTTTCTCGGTGCAAGACTCTTCAGCCCAGACGAACCGGTTGACGAGATCAAGTGAATCGTATTGGCCCGCCTTGGTCGGCTCGAACTGGAAGTCGGCCATCGCCAAAGGCATGAGCTTTACCGCGCCGGTCGAAGAGACGATGGCGTCGGAACCCCGAAGGATGCCGATCCAAGCTGACTCATTGTTCCAGATGAACGACTCGGAGCTCGCCGCACCCGGCACAGCTGACTCGTATCGGGCCGGAGCGAAGAAGACGTTGGGCACGCCGATCACATCTCGAAGCACTTGAAGCGCCGCTTCATGAGTCAGGATCTGATTGCCCGCGGCCAACCCGTTAGCAGTTGAACCGACGTATGACCTCACCTCTGGGTTGCGGCAGATGGCCCTGAAGGCATTGTAACCGATGACCAAGGTATCGGGGGGGATGCCATGGGCGCCGGCGAAGGCGCGGTCGTATGCCTCTTGAAGATCGGTCAGGGGCTCGCCGCCGGCGACGTTCCAAGCGGTGGACACAACCCCGATGTTGGTTGTGTTCCAACCGGTGCCGGCGGAAAAGAGCAAATCACCGACCCGCTTCTCCTTCTTGATCTTCAGAGCTCGGCCGACCTTTCGGGCGAGTCGCTCTTCCTCAGATCCAGGGAACTGGCTGTCTCGAATGTCTTCCATCGGAATGGAATCCTCGAGGCCATAGATGTTGGCCTTGCCGGTCGTGTTGGTCCGGGCGAAGGAGGCGATCTGCTCGCGAGGTGTGCCCGGTGCCCGAAGTGCACCCTTCGAGGCATCGCCCATGAAGTTTCGGGTGTTCTCGATGAGAAGGGTGAAGCTTCGCTCGGGAATGTTGATCGGCTCGAGTACCTGATCGGCAATCAGCTGATTGTCGCTCGGCACGGCCGAAAGAGCCAGCGACGATAAGATCTCGTCGACTGGATGAAATGATGAATAACCTGGCATGATCTACTCCTTAAGCCCGATGGCCGATGGTGCCGGTGAACATGACCGAGATCTGATCGTCGGCCGCGGCAGTTGGTTGGGCCGCACTCGGCACCCATTGAGCGACACAGTACTCGGTGCCGGCGCCGCCGGCCCAAGTGATCAGGCGCCCTTGGGCATCGACCATCAGATTGAAGTCGGCGGCGTTGGTTGAATCCAAGGCGGCGCCGGCGATGGCCGTGGTCATCCCGAAGACTACCGTCCGGATGTTATCGGCGGCGACACCTGAGACCTGAGCGACTCCACAGACCGACTGCTCGGTCGCCGCGGTCGCCTGCTCGATCTTGCCATCCGCGACCCCTTTGACGACTTTGAACTCGCCGACGGTTCCATTACATAGAGAGGTCCGCTCTACCCTGTGATCATTTTGACCGGCCATCTTACCGACCTCCCTTCATCGCCTGTAGGTACTCATCGGCATGATTCTCTCGGTACAACTTCAACGCGGTCGCGTAGTCAACCGACCGGTCTTCTGCCAACTTCTTGACACTCTTATCCACCGAGGCCCGGGTCGGTTGCTCGGGAGCTCCGTACCCATGACCGAACTCGGAGAGGTTGACGGCGCTGTTCGCCGGCCGGGTCTCAAACATCTCGGTGAACAACTTCCGGTCGAGATTGTATAGGCGCTCAGCCGACCCAACCTCGGCGGGTGAGATCTTGCCGAGCTCACAGAGCTGTCGGATCTTCGCCTGCCGGCGCTCCGCCTTCTGGTCTCGGCGGATGCTCGCGAGCTCATCACTTAGCCGCTTGATCTGGCCTTGTTGCTCGGAGAGTAGGATGCGCTCGCGAAGCTTCACCTCTTCCTTCTCCTCATCTTCCTCGACGACCTCTTCGGCCGCTTCGACTTTGTCCTCATCCTTCTCATCTTCTTCGGCGGTCTCGCCCTCGGCCATCGCCGAAGCCTTCATCGACTCGAGCTCAGATCGGAGTCGCTCGACCTCAGCCTCCAAGGCTTCCTTCTCGGCTCGGATCGCTTCGACCTCCGAGGCATCGCTCGCCCCGGCCGCCATGTTCTCATTCTCCATAGGTCCCTCACTTAGTGTGATCTTGGTTAGTTTGTCGACCGTTTGTTGCGGTCTCGGTGTCAATGAGATGGCGAGGATCTGACCGTTGCCGACCCGAGATCCATCTCGTCGATCATAGACGTCGCCTTGAAGGAACTCCGGACTAGACCAGAGCGGCGACGACTCGCTGACCAACTTTTGGCCCCGATCAGAATAGGCCGGCACGCACCAAAGGCAGTCGGCCTCGATATACATGTCAACGATCTGACCGAGTGAGATAGTGTTTTCAATAGGCGCCTGGTCATCACTCGAGGCATGACACCAGTCGATGATGACTGGGTCGAGGTCGCGTCGGTCGTGATAGACCCGAACCAGCTCTTTGAGCAGCTCGGGGGTAATGACCCCGATCTCCTCGCCGGTCATCCTCGATGAGATCGGGCCGCAAGCCAATGTCTTGAAGGGCTTGCCGACCGACAGGTCATCGTCGACGACGACCTCGAGGTCACGGTCGCCGGTGACCACTTCGGAGTAGGCGACCGCCTTCATCTCCGACAGCTTCTTGGCGGCGACGATCTGATCGGTCCGGTAGTTGTGACCGACTAGCCACTGCCGAAAGTCGCCGACCGATAACCGGGTCGAGTCGCATCGAACGGTCTGGACCGCGTACTTCTTAGTTGATGCCAATCGGCCGACGATCATGACGATCCCACCGTCGCCGGTCCGCCGCTTCAGCGTGACCTTGTCGAACTGGTTGGGCGGCAGCTGTCTGGCGCTGTGTTCATTTGGTAGAGGCATGCTTCAACCCCCTTCTTAATCTGATGTACTGCTCGGCGAGTGCGGTCGGCGCCGCGCCGGCACCCATGCCCGCCGAGGTCCGCTCGAGCGCGCTCCGCTGATTCTCTTCGGTCAGCTCAGAGGTCACCCCGATCCGCTGTCGGATCGCTGACTCGAGCTCGTCGTCGGGTGTCAGCAGTCCGCCGGTAACCAGCGCCGGCAGGTTGATGAGAGACTCGGCCAGCTGATCCGAGTCGAGCCCGGTGTGAACCAGCCGAGGCAATTGGGCCGGCCGGATGTGAGCACCAAAATTGAACCGGGCGAGCCGGCCGATGGTGCCCCCTCCGGCCCGGTCGGGTCCGCTGACCGCGTTCGAGACTGTGTCGAGTAGATTGACACAGGATCTTCTGAAGAGGTTGGCGTGAACCTCGCCGACCGACCTCGACCCGGTGTCGGTGACTCCGAGGTTGATCATCTGAGTCATCATCGACGTCGCGATCTGGGTGTCACACATGGCGATAGCCGCCTCGACCCCTCCGACGTTCAACTCGCCCGAGGCTCCATAGCTCTCGAAGGAGACGACGGCGCTCGGCTCGACCAGGTAGGATGACTCGGCCGAGACGTAGGCGAGGGCCTGAGACTCGGCCTGGTCGATCAACGCTTCGACCTGTTCTTGGTTGTACCCTCCGGCTTCAGCTGCCTCGCGATTCACCTTGACCACTGGGGTCGGCACCGCCCAACGTTCGACCCCGATCTGAAGTAGATTCGAGATCCGCTGCTTGGATCGGTAGTGCCAATAGGCCGGCCGGAGTAGGCCGCACCCTTCGAAGTTGGCGCCCTCGCGGCCATGGGTGAGGAGAAGAAGCTTGTTCGCCGGGATAGGGTCGGGTGGTTCGGCGGTGCCGGTCAGCCGTTGCTGAACACCGTCAAGGGTCTGGCCATCTCTCGACAGCCACTTGAGGTGAGCTGCCGGGATTCGGTCGGCGTACCGCTCGAGCCAGACCCGGCCGCCGTCTTCGCCGTGACCGTATCTGTAAAGCTCTTCGGCATATCTATATCCATATGGGATATACTCGAGCAGGTAATCAAGCTGAGCTTCCCAGCTCACCGACATCTCGCCGGGATAGCCAGCGAACCCGAAGGACTGGTTGGCATAGTCGGCGACTTGCCGAGAGACCGGGTCGGCCTCGTCGCCTGGTATCCATTCCCAATCGGCCGAGAGCAGGGTCTGCTTGATGAGCCGCCAGCTGACGGCGACCATCGGATCAGTCCGAAGCATCGATTGGCATTCAGTGATCCAGTTAACCCCGATGACCTCGGGGTTCTGCTCGATCCCAGAGATCCGGCCGCCCGAGAGTACGGTGCCTCGATTACCCCTCACCCGATAGTTCGGATGTTCGGCCGGCAGGTAGGGCGCGATCCGTGGTTTCCGCTTGAAGTAATCGAAGAATCCCATTGATGCGCCGTTCAGTTTTGCCAAGGGTTGTCAACCATCTTGTGATATAATATATAAATATTTTTTCAGTAGTTCAATCCATTTGTTGACGAGAGGTTTATAATGATCTTCCGATCCATCATCATCGCCCTCTTTCTCATGCCGATCTCGGCATCGGCTGACCCGCCCATTCCCCCCGAAGGTCGGACCGAGATCAGCTCGCCCGCCGAGGCTTTCGACCTCGCGACCTTGATGGTCAACGCCTTCCGGAAGAAGAAGTATGGGGTAGCCACTGGCCTCTTCCTTATGCTCTTAGTCTTCGGCGCCCGTCGACTCAAAGCCTTCCGGAATGTACCGGCCGAATACACCCCATGGATCGCGCCGGCACTTGGGATCTTGTTTAGCATTGGCACGGTCTTCGCCGCGGGTCGGCCGCCGGTCACAGCCATCACTCACGGGTTTGTGCTCGGCGCCGCCGCGGTCGGTCTCTGGGAGATGGTCGGCCGTTACTTCCTGCCGCCTCCGAGGGGATAGCATGCCGATTGTGAACTCTGAGGACACTATCGCTGAACCGGTCCGGCCGTTGAGCACAAGCCACCGGGCCGCCTTGATCACTGCGGTCATCACCGGCGTCTTTGGGTCACTCCAATCGATGCAAGGTGCCGACGCCGACCGCACCGCCGAACGCTTCGACGCGACTCGGGGTCAGCTCGCCGAGACCTATGACACCCTCGCGGCGAATCAGAACGTGATCGGTGAGGCGCTGACCGAGTTGAGCCGGCGCAACAATGCCTTGAAGAAGCGAGTACTCGAGCTCGAACGGACCATCAAGCGCCTCGAGGTTGGCGTCGATGATGACACCCCCCTCATCCTCTTCGAGTCGACCCGCCGACCGATCAAGGTCTCTCCCCTTCCGACCGTCCGCCCGCTCCTTCGACCTGAAGTTGAAGAGTAGGGAGCCCACCCCTTCAAAGCTCGCCCCGAGGTTAACCGAGGAATAGGGCTATAGTCTTAAGACGATCCGACCACTCGTCACCGGACAAAGTCAGGGCATGCCGACACGACTCTATCGAGATTCCTTTCTTGGTTAACGTGCCGGCCCGCCCGTGACGCGTGTGTCTAGATCTTCGACGAAAGGTGGACACATGTCCACCTTTTCAAATAGGAAGTCGCTTCCGGTTTAGGCGTGATCGCCTAGCCTCCTAAATAAAGTGGGGGGGCACGCGCCCCCCCGAGCCGACCGACCGTTCATTCAGGCTGAGAGTGTTCGGCCTGCCGGCGGCAAGTTAGATTAAGCGGCGAGACTTGGCGGCGAGCCAGACCGGCGAGCCCGGCACCGGCGGAGGTGTCGAGGTCATCCGCGACCAAGCCATCCGCCAAACGATTGACCCGACCGAGCTCGGGTCGGCCGGTAGGCTGGCTCGACACCCGACCCGATCAACCAGTCGGTCGACCCGGCGCCGAAGGTCGTCGCGAGCTGCCGAGACCACGCGGCCCGGGCCGAAGAGCTCGACCGAGAGCGACGGTCGAAAGGGTATGAGGTTCGACCTGACTGGCTCCGGCGTTGGCTCGGGGTCAGGGTCTCGATAGTCGAATAGGTTTAGTTGCATTGAGTCTCCCCAGCTCATGCTCGATCAGTTTGAGGTAGGTCCGGATCACCCGCCGGGCGTAGTCGCCGCCGACCCCTTCACAGCTTCCCCTCGGCCCGGCGTTGTACCTCGCCGCGCCGTCACAATGGCCGTAGTCCCTCACCAGCCAATCGGCGATCATCGCCCCGCTCTCCCGAAGATGGCAGTCGCCGCAAGCTGAATATTTCCGGTAGGTCTGCATCGACGACCTTGCCCCCTTCGACGAGACCTTGTCTGGGTTGAGACCCGACTCGACCACCCCAGTCGCGATCACCCAATGGACGTCGAGACCTCGACGCTTGGCTATCCGATAGAGTCGGGTGCACTCGGCGACCGACCGGCCCAAAGAGTTCAGCGCCCACTTAGTTTGATAGGTGGATGACTGATCGGTGACCGACTTGCCCGCGTGAACCTCGAAGCTGAGGAAGGCGGCCAGTAGACATAGGCTCATCAAAATGGGATCGGGTCGTCGCCGGTCGGTTGGGCGACATGACTCGTCTTGTGTTGGATCGGAGGTTGGGCCGGTGGCTGAGGTTGGGTCCATCCGCCTTGATTGGGCGGAGGCTGACCCCATCCGCCTTGATTGGGTTGGGCCGGTGGCTGAGGTTGGGTCGGTGGCTGAGGTTGGGCCGGTGGCTGAGCCTGACCCCATCCACCTTGATCGGGTTGGGCCTGACCCCAGCTGCCTCGACTGGGTTGGCCGCCTTCCCTCCGAGGTGAGAGCTTCTTCATCTCCCTCATCTTGATCCGCGCGTACTTCTTCCCTTCATACTCATTATACTCGAGCGCCCCCTCGACCAAGGCTCGGTCACCCTTCGCCAGGATCTGAAGGCATACGTCGCCCAACTTCCCCCAGGCGGTGCACTCATGCCACTGGGTCTCTTCCTTGTCTTCACCTTCATTCGACCGCCAACGCTCCGAGGTGGCGACCGAGAAGGTGACCGGCCCGCGGTCGCCGCCCTTCCGTTCAGGGTCCCGCCCGAGGTTGCCGACTATCACGATCTTGTTATACATTCTCGCCTCGATTCTTCGGTAGTGTCTGATCATGTATCCACCGACTCGCCGCGGTCGCCCGGGTCTTTGACCCTAGGCAAAGAATCCAGTAGGCGATCTCGCTGATCGGGTGTCCGATCAGATTATGGACCGGCCAATTCCTCCATAGAATACTCATTAAAATCTTGTCCTTAGTTTGATCGACCCCTTACGAGATCGGTGAGTTAGGGGTTGAACCTCAGCACCCCAATGGTAATGAATGCAGTCGTATCTAAGGGCATCGAGCACATGCTCGGAGCCGTCCTTGATTGGCTTGAGCCCGGTGCCATCCCAACGGTACCCTTCGAGCGCTCGCCTGAATGATGTTCGACGCCCGACCCCCTCGTCATAAAATTGACGGGTGACCACGTACTTCCGATGATGGAAGGCGCGCTTCAATCGCTGAACCCCGTTGACGATGTCGACCCGGGTCGCGTCGGTCGTCGTTCGGATCGGCAGTCCGATCCCATCTGGCGCCGGCCGCCTCATCTCTTGGATGGATGAGGTCAGGGTCCGGTCGGATCGTTGATGGCCGGCTTTGTCGCCGACCGCTTCATCGAGCCAGATCCGATCATCGTCGGCGAGCTCGGCTGACCCCCTCGGCCATGCCTTGGCGAGGATGGCCTCGATGAACTGATCAAGGGTGACGTCTCGAGGTGCGACCTCGTCGAAGATGACATCGACCCCGAGCTCGGGATCGTGGGCGATGAAGACGGCGCAAGGTTGCCTCAAGCCAAAGTCGATGGCGACCCGGGTCTTGAGCTCGGGTCGGTACTGCCAACCGTCGACGATGTTCGCCTCGCCGAACTCCTGATACACCGACCCGCTCGGAGGCTTGGGCCGGTTCATGATCATCGAGTCGTACTCGTCAGGGGTCAACGTCGCCCGAGCAGTCTCGAACCATTCCGGCGAGAGATGAGGGTTCGCCCGAGATGTATAGAAGATCGGCCGGCACCCGGCACCCTCGGCCATATCGACCCACCAACAAGGCGCGACCGGCAGACCGGCGATCACCATGCATGGATCACCCGTCCGGATTCTGCCGATTGCCTTGGTCGCCGCTTCCCTCGGGATACATTGGGCCTCGTCGATGATGACCAACCCCGAGGAGATGTTGAGCCCCTCGAGTGGGTTGTGACTCGAAGACCGGGTCGATGGTCGGAAGTAGGATCTGACCCAAAGCGAATGACCGTTCGGCGCGATCCATCTCTTGTCGGTCGCCTCCCAACTCCATCGACTCAGGTATTCCTCACTGGTCGCCCACTTCTCGATCTCCGGATGATGGACCGATCTGTACCGGTCGGCGGTGTCGGTGATGAGTAGCGAGCTCCGATCTGGATACTGCCGACCATTGACCAACGCCGCGAAGACGAGCGCCGAGGTCTTCGACGCACCCCAGCCGGCCCGGATCGCGATGACCCGATCTCGGCGAAGCATCGCCCGGACCACTTCGGCTTGAAGCTCAGTCGGTCTCATCGGCCTCAAGCACCTCGGCCTCGCCGGTCATCAACCCCTTGACCCGGCGGTCGGTGATCTGCCCTTGACTCTGAAGTGAGTGACCGACGATCTCGGCTGCCAGGTCAAGAGGCTCTTCGGCGACCGTCGTCTCGATTTGGTGACGGCCGGTCGAGAAGTATTGTGGGTAATAGCACTTGAGCGCATCGAGTGCCAGCCGGCCGGCGATGTTCGGATCGGCCTCGTTGATCGCCTCAAGTACTCGAGATGTTAAGAGGTAGACGACCCCGGCCGTCGCCTGCTCGACATCGTTGAAGATGTCTTCATAGGCTGGGTCGCCGGCCCGACCCTTCGCCATCCACTTCTTGAAGGTCGTCGGGGGAATGCCCGCGATCCGGCAGGCGAGGGTCGGCGGCGTGCCGGTCTCGCATGCCCTCAAGAGTAAGGTCCGCTTCTCGGGCGTCAAGGTCTTCGGTCCGGGCTTCATACTTCCCTCGCGGAGGGTACCACCTGTTCAGGGCAGATGTGATCGATGATGTCGGCGATGTTCCTCGCGTGCTCCCAGCCAACTGAATGCCATTCACTTGACGGCACCTTCGGAAGAGCCCGAAAGGGTACCCAACACATTCGGCCATCGACGCAGACGAATGCGACGAGGATCTCCTTCGGCGAGTGTGCCGCCCATAGTCGGAGGGTGTCATACTCTGCTTCATTCAGGCCCGGCCCATTCGGATGCCATCGGCTTCGAGTCTTGACCTCGACCTCGACGTCGGCGGCCGGGTCGCCGCTCACCTGAATGAGGAAGTCTGGACAGCTGATCCTGTACGACGTGCCCGGCCGGGTCAGATCGGCCTTAACCCCTCGGCCATCTCCGGATAGACCGACGTGTCGGATCAGTAGGCTGACCCCCGCCCGTTCGGCGACGTGGATCAGCGCTGACCGAAAGGCAAGCTCACCCCTCGAGCCCATATCTTTGCGGGTCTCGAACTCGTTTGGCGGGCTGAAGTCGAAGGCCGGCTGATCGGCCAGTTGGGTCGGTTCGGCGAGCTGGGTCGGTTCGACGAGTTCGGCATAGGCTCGGCTCATCTTGATTTGATGAAGTCGAGCGGCGTAGGCTTCGACCGCCTCAAAGTATCTGGTCGTCTCTCCGAATGGCATCGACTCGCCATCGTCATACCCAAGGGCGGGCCATAGGTCATCGCCCTTTTCATTCGCCTCGAGGATCTCAAGCCACTGATCAAACATGAGGCCAGGTCTGTCATAGAGTCGGAGCTGATCCCATCGGAGATCATCGGCGTCGACGACCCTCGGGTGGTTCCTGATCCACTCGATCAGATCTGTCCGATGGACACCGACCCGGATCGACTTGGCAAGTAGGCACTTCCCGACCCGGGTCGATGGCCGCCCCTGGGCAGTCCATCCCTTCCGCCATGCCTGAGACATGATCTCGACATAGATGTCATCAGTGAACCCAGGGGTCGAGTAAGGTAGCGCCAAGTATGGCCGGAGGTGTTGCCATCCTTTCATCCTGTCGATCAGCCGGATGACGGTGGCCTTAGCTATCGCCCCGTCATCGGTCACCGGCTCACGCTCTCTGAACCCCCATTCATGCACCATCCCCTTGCCGAAGAGGCTGATGTCGGCTCGGCTGACTTTGCTAACTGGCATTGGTCACTCCTTCATCCGATAGGTGAGGGTCGCCTGACCGATGGGCATCGCCGCATCGACATCGGCTTGATCAAGCACGCCATCTTCGACGCCTTCATCGACAGCTTTCTGATCGACGGTGAATTGCCATCGACCGAACCGCTCAGGGTCGAGGTCGAGCCGGGTGATCAGCTCGAAGAGTTCGGTCTGGGTCTCGGAGGTTCGGCGCCGAGTCGACCGCCAAGAAGCTGTCAGTTGGGGTGTCGACAGCTTGGTCTCGGCCGGCACATGATTTGCCAAGGCCGCCTTGAGGCCGACGAGTTCGGCCTTCATCATTCGGATCTTTGACTCACGTTCGGCGATCTCGGTACAGATCAAAGTGAGTAGGTGCTCATTTCGTTCCAACATGTTTCTCCCTGTGTTGGTTGATGGTCTGAGTGATGGTGTCACCTTCGGCGACGATGTCGCCACCTATCCATAGGCGCACCCTAAAGGCCCCTCCGGCCCCGTTGATGAGTGGTGGGTAGTAAGTGATGGTCAGCCTGACCCGCTGCCCTGTGAGGTGGATCTCGTCGAAGTGGGCGACCGCCTGATCGCTGATCTGAATCTCGTCGAGATGAGCGGCCGCCTCCTTCTTACTGATCATCGATGCCAGCCTCGAGTAGTGCTCGGACAACCTGATCCGACTCGGCCCTTGATATCGACCTGATCTCATCCAGGGTTCGGAGGATTCTCGACAGATAATCGACTCTCCATACTCGCTTCCCGGCGATGGTTTGGTAGAGGATACCCATATATAAGGGCTCGATCCCCATGAGTTTACCAAGCCGATACCTGGTTATGTTCCTGGCCTGGAGTAGCTTCATCAACATAGTCTCCATCGGACACCTCCTATTAGCTATACTGTACTATATATCTGTTCAGTAATATAGGGGGCGATTGCTAATATTTTTAAATAAAGTTTGGCCCGGACATTGCTACGCGCATATACATTATAACGCTTATTGCATACATCCTTTAATATCATACACTTACATGAGCAGGGGCGCCGATCATGCCCTGATCTAACCCTGATTAGACCGATCTCGGCGATCCTATTACGCATACATCCTTTAATATCATACACTTACGTGAGCATATTTTGACCCCCTATATTTCGGTCAGTAATAATCGATGGTTACCCCTTTACAAGACCACCATCTTGAACCAGTATTAGCAGTATTGCTAATAGGTATGGGAGAGGGGATGAGTACTTTAAGAGAATTGCTTCAAGATCTCGGGCTTAACCCGAAGACGATCCAAGGCGGTGACAAGGTCGCCTTCTGGTGTCCGAAGTGTGATGACCAAAGGAAGTTGAACAAGCGAACCGCCCAAGGTCACAACGACCAGATCGGTACTTGGTGGTGCTTCAGGTGTATGCCTCGAGGCGACTACCACTCGGCCCGGTGGCTCGCTAAGTGGGGAGACGTTAACTACCAGTCGGGGCCGGCCGACCCCAAACCGAAGAAGGCGGCGAAGGCTCGGCGGAATGTGCCGATCGCCTGGTCGGAGGCTTATCGAGACCGAGACCCGGCGCTCTCGACTGCTTGGGCGCTTGGTCGGGGTTGGCGCTTCGATGTGTGCCAACACCTCGGCCATCATCCCGATGTGATGGTCGCCGCCCATATGCCAGCCGGCCGATCAGGTGCTTGGTTGGCGAGGCAGTGTCAACCGATTGACCGCCGACTCCTGATCGCTCTTCGGGATGAGTACGGGAATGTTCGGAATGTATCGAGGCGGATGGCAATCGGCGACGAGGAAGGTGACCAGCCCAAGTCACTCTTCCTCCGGTCGGCCGACACCGGCGGAGGTTGGATCTGCTTCGGCCGGATGCAAGTGATCGACAAGTCGAGCAAGGTGATCCTGGTCGAAGGTGGTCCCGACTACTTACTCGCCAGTCGGATCTGGCCTAACCACATTGTGATCGGATCGACCAACGCGACGGCGATGGCCGAGTGTGCCGAGCGGATAGCCAAGCGCCGACCCGCCGAGGTGACGATCATACCTCACGTGGGCGATACCCCTCGACCCGGCGAGTCGGTCGGGATCGGTGAAGCTTGTGGTCGGGAGGCGGCCGAGATCTTGTCGAAGGTGACCAACGTCCGACTCGCTCAGCTGGGTCGGGTCGGTGACCTCTCCGATATTTATGGGCCGACCCCGGATGAGGCGAGGCAGCTGACTCGGGCCGGGGTCACCCATCGGCGGCCAGTGCTACTCAGTGACGCCCAAGCATCCCTCCTCGAGGAGTTGAGAGATGCCCGGCGAGCTGCCGGCCGCGACGGTGAGGTCCAGACAATTCAGATCGCCGCCGGCGCCGGGAAGACCCACGCGGCCATCGACCTCGCCGCCGAGGTTGCCCTCGAAGAGTTCGCGGTCGACCGGACCAACAAGGCCGGCGACAACTTCGAAGGCCGAGAGCGAGGCCGGGTCTTCTTCTTGGCGCCGAACCATGATCTCGCCGAAGAGATCATGATCGCCTTCGTTGCCCGCTACCCCGAGATCCCGACCCAACATATTAAGGGTCTGCCTCAAGGCTGCCAAGTGTGGAACGAAGAGGCCGCCAAGTACTATCGACTAGGCGGCAAGCGAGGAGGGCGGCGAGCTCTTTGCGGTGCCATCACCTCGAGGGGCGATAGTCGGTGTCACCTCTGGGATACCTGTTCAGCTCGAAAGACCAAGCGCCTTCGGGCCGGCGTGAACTTCTCTGTCCACGGGATGAGCCACCTTGCGACCGAGGCCCATCTGACAATCGTTGACGAGCAGCCCGAGCCGGTCCGACTCGACGTGGTCTCAAGAGATGACGTCGCCTCCCTCTATCGGGCCGCCCCCTTCGGGATCGGTCGAAGATGGATGGAGGTTGAAGGCAACCTTCATCAGTCCGATCTGATGGATATCTGGTCGGCTTGCGAGGCTTGGACTGTGAGGCACCGGGCCGAAGCCCATGGCCAGCGTGCCGCCCTCTTCGACTTGATCGACCGAGACCTCATCAAGAATCTTGATGGCAGCCGACCGCCCCCCTTCCCGCCGCCCGATGTCTTGAGGAAGGGGTTGAAGGTCGGCGCCAACATGCCATCGGTCAAAGCTTGGGAGCTCCTACTTGGAGCCCTTGACCCGACCGCGACCGCCGAGGTCAGCTGCCTTCGGGGTGAGTGGTCTCTTGAGGTGAGGAGGTCGAACCCCTTACCCGAAGGTAATGTCATCCTCCTCGACGCGACCGCCGAGTATACGACCGAGTCACTCGGGTCGGTGACTGGTCGGCACATCCGACGCCGAGCGATCCCGGTCATGGGTGCCGACCCCCTCCGGTCGATCTGGCTCGACACTGGCCAGTTCACTGCCGGTTCAGCTCTTTACTCGACCGCAGTCGAACGGGTTCGACGTCTTCTCGGCTGGCTTCGGACCGTGACCCAACCCGGCGAGATCGGGGTGATCACCCATCGGCGACTCGCCGCCATCGGTGAAGAGATCGACGACTCGATCCGTTGGGCCTACTATGGCCGGGATGACCGCGGCACCAATCGCTTCGCCGCGGTCAAGAATTGGATATGTCTCGGCGACCCGACGCCGAACCTCGGATCGATCCAAGCTGAGTGTCGGCTATCCGGTCTCGATTGGGAGACCGAGGCGAAGCAGAAGACGTTCGCGATCGCCGTCCAAGCCATCGCCCGAGCTCGGCACATCCGCCGAGACGACGAACCCCCGATCCTGATCTACGTCGGCCGGACCCCTCCGGCCGTTATGGAATGGGAACGGACCAAGCTGCCCAAGGGTCGACGATCTGACATCCGAGGCATGGTCGAGCGGGTCGCCGATGCCTTTGGATGTGTCCCGTCTCGCCACTGGTTTCAATCCGAAGCCGGCAATGGTTGGCTTGGGCCGATCTACGACGTCGACCTCACGACCGTCAGCCAGTCGACTCTCGACCGGAATATCGGAAGGGTCGCCGGAGCTCGCCGGTGGTCTCCGACCTACGTCGGCGACGACCGGATCAGAGGTCAGGTTCACGGCCCGGTCGAAGCGATCCAAGCTTGGGCCGACCGAGGCTTCGCTGTCATCCCCCCAAAATGAACAGCCCCCAAGTCGCTTATCCGGGAAGATGGACGACAAGGAGGCTGTGTCCCCGGTCAGAGACCGTTCAACCGAACAGTTGAGGAAGCGGATTGCAGTCCGTTACTCTCCCCCTACTCTCACCCTAACAATAAAAAAGCCCGGCGCCAACCCCTAGGCGACCGGGCTCTCGGACACAGGGAGAGAGTGTCGAGGCCATACTACTCACATGTTCAGGTGAGAGTCAACTGCATTGGATGCGGCCGAAGCATCGGGTTCTTTTTCGGGATGACATCGAACCCCCACTCGTCAAGAATACTAAGCACATCATCGACATGGCGGCAGAGTGCCCAATTGTACCCGAGCTCGATCAGCTTATCCCTCCAGACTAATTGGTCATGAGATAGCCGGCCCGTCTTCGTCTTGAGCTCGATGAAGCATGGCTTGCCATTGGTCGGCGCCGGCGTCAAGATCACGACATCGGGCACCCCAGCTTTGAGACCTTGGCTCTTCATCTGGGCGCCGGCTCGGGCTCGGTTCGAGCCGCCGAGGTAGGCGCCGTTCGGCGGGTGGAACCAGACCAAGCGCATCCCATCGAGAAGAACTGCGGTCATCCTTTGGATATCTCTTTCAAGTTCAGACACTTACCGACCCCCCGGAATGTTTGCGTGAACTGAACAGGCTATCAGTATGAACAAACGTTTATCAACAAAAAACGATCCACCCCTTGATTATTAGCAGTAT
>Ga0315333_10000083_pt1 | contig 28344 bp, 23 predicted proteins | sample M120034915metaG_FD_204521 | JGI IMG/M metagenome (GOLD analysis project Ga0315333, IMG submission 204521) | Ammonia-oxidizing marine archaeal communities from Monterey Bay, California, United States - M1 200m 34915 | ecosystem: Environmental > Aquatic > Marine > Intertidal zone | place: USA...
AAATTGCGCAAGCTGTCATACGACTTCCAATGGAGAGTTTATGGCCGGTGGTCTCTCTTTCGCTACTCCTTTTGGTACGCTTTATTCAACTAACATCACTCCAGACCCAGAAACTGGAATAGGAAATTGGAGCGACTGGGATTTTCTAAATTCAATGCGGCATGGTGTTCGGCCAAATGGTGAACACCTGTACCCGGCGTTTCCCTATACATCATTTACTAAAGTTCCTAACGAAGATGTCGCGGCGATGTTTGCCTATTTGCGTAGTATTCCACCAATAAAAAAAGCTGCGCGCACCAACGAACTTTCTTTTCCCTTTAATATGAGAGCGCTTTTAGGTGCTTGGAAGGTATTTTACTTTGATCAAGGTGAGTTCGAGTTCATTAAAGAAGAATCGGCTGAGTGGAACCGTGGAGCTTATCTTGTAGAAGGCCTGGCTCATTGCAGTGCCTGCCACACCCCGCGTAATTTTTTAGGTGCAGAATTGGCTAGGCAGCATATGAGTGGAGGTGAATATTTTGACCGGGTTAGATCGGGAAGCTTTCGATCTTGGGCTGCGCCAAACTTAACTCCCTCAAAGCGTGGGCTTGGTTTGTGGCCACAATCCGCGCTTGAAGACTATTTAAAAACAGCGCGCAATGATTTTCTGGAATCTTTTGGGCCCATGAATGAAGTTATTATGAATAGCACGCGCTATTTAAGTGGCAACGATATAACAGCGATGGCGACCTATCTTAAATCTTTGCCAATAATTGATGAGCATGAAGGTGTTATGCCTGATTCTGAGCTTATGGGTCGAGGGCGTACTATTTATAACCTCCATTGCGGAACATGTCATTTGCCGACGGGTGAGGGCGATCCGGAGATGGCACCAAGACTGAATGCTGGGAGTTTAGTTGTTCAGGCAGAAAATCCAGCGTCTATGATTAACGCAATACTGTATAGTCCTGAAACGCCAGGGCATCCGCTAACTCCAAGATGGCGAGAAGCGATGGAAGAATTTCAATATTTACTTAATGATGAAGAAGTAGCGGCAGTTACGAGTTATATTCGTAATTCCTGGAGCAACAGAGCAGGTCTAGTATCTTCCGAGCAAGTAGCACTTCAGCGCTAGTGCTACTTGTTGAATGCCCTGCTAGTGTTTGTTATTCAATGCTCTGTAGAATTCACGCCGAGTGTCCGATAACATTCTCAGCTTCAAAAAATATTTTGCAATTAGCTATTGAGGCAAATTAACGTGTTGTATTCATTCGCAGTTCATTTATCAAAAATGACAAGCGTTAGTGTGCTAACAGTGATGCTGCTCGTGAGTTGCAGCGAAAATGTTCCTCCATCAGCAGAGCCAGATCAGAGCGCCTCAGTATTGAGAACTCGATTGATGACTGGCGAACAATATGGAAATACGATCGCACAAATATTTGGCGAGGATATACGTAATAGTGTTTTACCTCCTATTCCTCCGATGGCAAGAACCGATGGTCTATTAGCGTCAGGCTCCGCTTTTGTTGGGGTTACGTCAGATCAAATTTCTCAAATCCAGCAAACAGCAGCTTTCATCGCGGCCAAAGTTGTTGATGAGGAACATCGCGATTTTCTTGTGCCTTGTCGGCCGGAATCTATTGAAGAGCCAGATCCTAACTGTGCTGGGTTGTTTTTGAGAGAGACGGGTCGACTTCTTCAACGCCAGGCCGTGGATGATATTCGGTTATCTGAACTAGTCGATATTGCGGCTTATGCCGCAGAACAAACAGAGGATTTTTATGCAGGCCTGGCCTTAGCACTTGAATCAATGCTTATCAGTCCTGAGTTTATTTTCATTGTGGATCACAGTGAGGCAGATCCTCATCGAATTGGTCAAGAGCGTCTCACTGGGCACTCCTTAGCTTCGAGGCTCAGTTTTTTCTTGTGGAATGGCCCCCCGGATATTGCTTTACTTGAAGCTGCGGAAAGTGGAGAGCTTCATACACCGTCTGGGTTAAATGCAGCTGTTGAGCGGATGTTAGACAGTGTAAGACTCGAAGGAGGTATGCGCGCCTTTTTTGACGACATGTTTGGATTTGATGAGTTTAACAGTCTTGCCAAAGATCCTTTGGTATATCCAATGGTTACAGGATCCACGCTGCGAGACGCAAGAGAGCAGACTTTACGCACAATCATAAATCACGTACTTCATGATAATCAGGACTATCGTGATTTATTTGTAACGCGAAAAACATTCATGTCTCCATCCCTTGCTGTGGTTTATGGTACAGCAAGCCATCAAGGATGGGTGGCTCATACTTTTCCAGAGGACAGCCCTCGCCAGGGATTGTTGACTCAGGTGAGTTTTCTTGCGGCAAATTCGCATGCTGTGCGTAGTTCACCCACGTTGCGGGGTCAAGCCTTAAGAGAACGATTTCTGTGTCAGGTTGTGCCATCTCCTCCCCCAAACGTTGATTTCTCGGCGTTGGAGGAGGCCGAACACGCATCCACTGCTCGGGAGCGACTAGAGGTGCATAACACTAATCCTTCTTGTGCAGGCTGCCATCTAATTACTGACCCCATGGGACTTTCTTTGGAAAATTTTGATGGCGCTGGTCGTTTCCGGGAGACTGAATCTGGCGCACAATTAGACATAAGCGGAGAGTTGGATGGGGTGTTTTATGATGATATTGGTGGTTTGGCTGCAGCAATGCGTAATCATCCAAAACTCTCAAATTGTCTGGTCAATCGACTCTATGCCTATGGCACTGGAGGGCCCGTATCTCCTGCTAATGACCGAGATATACTGAACTGGTTTGAAAGCCGGTTTGTCGCAAATGAGTACAAGTTACCCGCTTTACTGCGGGATATAGCACTGAGTAGGGCATTTTCTTCCGTGAGATCAGAGAAAGCTCAGGGTAAACTAGGTATAGTAGAACCTTCACGCCCGTTTCGGCTAGCTGAGCCAGATAGGATAAATAACGCAGAGACTAACTGATGGGAAAGTTTAATAGACGTCGATTTTTGCAAGGTGCACTTAATGGTGGCGCAATCACTGTTGGGCTTCCGCTATTGGACGTTTTTCTGAACGACAACGGAACTGCTTTTGCCGATGGTTCCGAAATCCCTCTGCGCTTTGGTACTTGGTCTTGGGGGCTTGGAATGAGTGAGTCGATATTTGTGCCTAAAAAAACCGGCCCAAATTTCGATCTGCCAGAAGAGATAGCGGCACTAGCACCCATTCAAGAGCATATAAATCTGTTTACAAATTTTCATGTTTTTAAAGACGATGCGCCTAACCTTTGTCACCACTCTGGCTGGGTAGTTTTGCGTTCAGGCATCGCTCCGATGACTTCGGAAAACCGACCTGGCGAAACAATTGACGTCTCTATTGCTAGGCAGTTAGGCAATGCCACGCGGTTTCGAAGTCTAAGCGCTACTGCCACTGGTGATGTGCGTGATAGCTTTAGCTATGAAGGAGGCAATTCTGTAAATGCTCCAGAATGGTCCCCTTTGAGGTTTTATCAACGTTTGTTTGGTGAAGATTTTCAAAACCCGAATGCGGATTCATTTACACCAGATCCGAAGGTAATGGTGAGAAAGAGCGCTCTATCCGCGGTCCAGGATGAGGCAAAGAAGCTAGAAAGCTCTTTAGGATCTGATGATCGCGCACGTCTTGATCAGTACTTTACCGGCTTAAGAGATCTTGAGCGCCGTTTTGATTTGCAGCTTTCTAAACCAGACCCCCGCGAAGCATGCATTGTCAGCGAGGCACCAGAAGACCTTCCTACCGGCCTGGATGCAGATCTTGTTTCGCTTAGACATCGAATGATGACAGATTTGATGCTGATGGCTGTAGCGTGTGATCAGACTCGGGTATTTAATATGTTTTATGCGTCGGCATTCTCTGCGACTACTCAGCCAGGGTATGACAAACCTCATCATACATCGACCCACGAAGAAGCGGTTGACAGAGAGCTTGGCTATCAACCGAATACCTCTTGGTATACGCGACGTGCTATGGAGGAGTGGGCATACTATGTTGGTGCGTTGGCAAACTTCAAAGAAGGGGATGGATCTTTACTGGATAATGCTTTTATCTATTCCACCACAGACCAATCTTTTGCCAAATTGCATGCTATTGATGGTATCCCCATGTTCAGCGCAGGTACTGCGGGTGGGCGCATAAAAACTGGTTTGCATATCGATGGCAATGGAACTCCAGGGTGTCGATTAGGCTATACTGCCCAGCGTCTAATGGGTCTCGACATAGAGTCTTGGGGAGACAAGAGCAATACCACTTCGAGTGAGATTGGTGAAATTTTGGTTTAAAAAATTCTATTTGTGCATCTTAAAGATGTACGTGGCACTTGTTAGCGCAGGTGTTTTTTTAAATTCTCATGCAGCTGAAATTGATTCTTCTACTGAAGCCTTCCTAGAGATACCTCGACCGGCAGAATTTCATGTCGAAATAACAGAGCGAGATGGTCCTGTTTTTGCCAACTCCAATGGCAAAACTCTCTACAAGTGGCCACTTCATAAATTGCGCAATGGTTATAGTGGAGAACCGCCAGGTACTCCGATGTGTTATGACGAAGTAGTGACAGTGACCGCTGGTTTTATGAGTCCTTATCCCCCGGGTATTAAATTACCTGAACCAGAAGAGCGATTAAGTTGCACTGAGCTCTGGCCTCCAGTTGTAGCCAAAGATAATGCGGAGGAAATAGGGAAGTGGACTGTTGTTGAGCGTCGCGATGGCAGCAAGCAATGGGCTTATGAAGAACAACCTTTATACACTTCTGTTCGCGATCACTTCGCAGGTGATGTGATTGGCGGAAGTACTAGGCGCTATGGTGGAGACTCACCGGCATACCGAGTCCCCATAGGTCCCCCATCTCAACTTCCTCCAGGTTTTGCAGTACGAACAACAACTGTTGGCCGTATGCTTACTAGTGATAAAAATGAATCAATTTATGAATTTGAGGGTGACACTGCCGCGATAATAAATTGTATCAATGCTTGCTTAAATAATTGGCGGCCTGTCGTTGCTCCTGCTTTGGCACGCGCTCAAGGTGAATGGGATTTACTGGAGCGCTCTCCTGGAGTTCGACAATGGGTTTATCGTGGAAAGCCTCTTTATACGCATATTTTAGATACAAAATCATGGAGTCAACAAGGAAGTGATGTGCCAGGTTGGACAAATGTCTTTACTCAACGGGCACCTAGTTTCCCTCAAAGTTTTACGGTTCAATCTTCAATAGCAGGAGATGTGTTGGCAGATGTCAACGGAAGAACAATTTATGTTTATCGGTGTGGGGAAGACTCCATCGATCAGCTTGCTTGTGATCATCCTGAAGATACGCAAATCTATCGACTCGCGATGTGCGGTGCCGGTAATCCAGCTAAATGCCTCCAACACTGGCCTTACCTAATTGCAGGAGCGAATGAAACTAGTGTAAACCGAAGTTGGCGCATTATCACGATTGATCCAAAGACTGGTCGATTGGCAAGTAATGAGGGGGAGGGTAACTTACGAGTTTGGTCTTATCGCGATAGACCAGTGTATTTATTCGGTGGTGATAGTCGTCCTGGCGATGTAAACGGAGGAGGGACAGGCGAATGGCGAGGTCAGCGAAATGGCCTGAAAGCTTTTTGGCTGAGAGATGATTTTATGAATGGGATTTTGTGATGAGCCGATTAGCATATTTAACTATTAGCATGGCTCTTACCTTTTGGAGCACTGGTATCAGTGTGATTGCTGACGAGAGTATTTTGCGTGACGGCAAAATTAGTTACGTGATGACTGATCTATTTTGGTCCGTGTATCAAACTTCTGAAGGTAATCAAGAATGCCCGCGGGGATACAATGATGGCCCTCGTGAACAATTCGAGAAATTGTTTCCAGCGCATGAGTACCTGACAGTTGAAGAAACACAACTCAAACAAGAAATAGCTACGTGGCATCCAAATGCTGACCCGGAAGAATTTGAATTTTTTGAAGTTGAAGGCGAGTTGTCCTGGGGTCTAAATTTGGATGGCGAAGTTGGTCCGAATGACTTTGTTCATCCGGATGGTTCCGTAGGTATTGATAACGAAGTCTACCGCGCAGTGGGCTGTATCATCGGCTTCCGGGGTCCCGACGGTGTCGAATATATATTTCAAAATAAAGCGATTATTGATCGAGTCTACAACAGGATGATGATTCAACTTGCTGATGTTGATAGTTTGGAGAATGATGATAGTGTCACCGTAAATTGGTTTCGAGGTATGGATCGACTGCTAACTGACGCGACTGGCCAAAAAGCTATGTCTGGTGGGACTCAAAGAATTGATAGACGCTGGGGGGAAAGCCTCATTCGTCAATCCACTGGGAAAATAGAGGATGGCATCCTAACGACTGACCCGATTGATGAGCTCGTGATACCTTGGATGAACCTAAGTGTTCCTTCTGTACATATTTTTCGCGATGCGCGTTTGCAACTGAATCTCAGCTCTGAGCAAGCGACGGGACTGCTGGCCGGTTATGCTGATGTTGATACATGGTACTATCAATTGATCCGCAATGATTCTACGCACCATCTTAGCAACGGACAGATTTCAGGAATTTCACTTTATAAAGCTTTGCGACGACTTGCGGATGCTTATCCCGATGCAGATCTAGGTCATAACACTGCCATTTCGACTGCCTTGGATATTAAGATGACACAAGTGTATGTTGTTGACCCGCTTGAGGAAAACTCTGAGTAATAAGCTCTCGTCACTTCAACTGATGACACTTAAAGTTCCATTCTTTAGTACGAAGAACTCACACAACCAACAATTCAGCAGTATGCGATTTAGGAGAAAAAATGAACAAATTACTTGTTTCTATTATTGCTGTGCTAACTATTTCTTTGATTCCAATCCTCACTCTCGGACAGGATGATTATCCTCGAACCGCCTCTGGGAAACCCGATTTTAACGGTCATTATGATATTTCGACCTTGACTCCTTTTGAGCGACCTACTTCATATGGAGATCGGTTATTCCTCAACGAAGAGGAAGTTCAGGCGCTTCGGGATCGCGAGCTAAATATTCGAGCGCAAGACGCTATTTTGAGTGACCCTGACCGAGAGGCTCCAGAGGAAGGGGGTAATATCGGCTCCTATAATGATTTCTGGTTTGATCGTGGCAACGATGGTTTTGTGATTGATGGCCAGTACCGTACTTCCATTCTTACCTATCCTGAAAATGGACGGATGCCAGCTCGGACAGCAGAAGGTCAGACGAAGGCTGATGCTGCGCCTAAATTTGCCTGGCCTGAAAGGGATGGAGCCTGGTGGTTAGAAACTGGTGATACACCTTACGATGGTCCTGAGAATCAAACATTAGCAGTACGTTGTATTTACCACCAGCCGGCAACAATTCCAATTACACCTCGGGTTTATAATAACCTGAAGACTATCGTGCAGACAGATGAGTATTTGATGTTATACATCGAATGGATGCATTGGGCCCGCATAATTCGTATTGATGATGCAGAACATAATACCGAAACTCTCGCCACTTTTGATGGTGACTCAATCGGTTGGTGGGACGGAGATACACTGGTAGTGGAAACAGTTAATTTTATGGATCAACCTCATCAGCTAGCCGACCGTAAAGTAATTGAGCGATTCCGTCCTGATGTTAATGGTGGGTTAATCTATAGTTTTAATGTCGAGGACGCAGATTACTCTGACGCTTACAGTGGCGAAATGGTATGGCCTCGATCGAATCAGGTACCTTATGAATACGCTTGTCATGAAGGTAATTATGCGATGTCTGCGACTCTCATGGGCGCCCGAGTGAGGGAAAAGGAATATCGTGAAGAGAATGGGTCGGAAGATTAGAGTTTAACTACAAATTAATTAATCAAAGCTGAATCAATCAATGCAGAGTCATAGATTATTTAAATAAAAACAAAGACCAAAAAGGACTCACGCTATGAAAGTTTCTTCATTGTTATTTGCAATGAGCGCCATATTTTTATTATCGATTTCGATGGGCGTTAGTGGACAAAGCAACCCTTATCGAAATGTGAATTGGGCGTCTCTGCCGGATGGGCGCACATGGGGCGCGGTGGGCGATTTGGATGTCGCGCCAGATGGAGAGCATATTTGGGCAGTGGTCCGCTGTGATGCAACTGCCTTAGATCGATTTGGAAATGAATGCTTGGATTCAGATTTGGATTCAATTTTAAAATTTAACAAGGATGGAGAAGTCGTCGAAAGTTTTGGTGGCGGCATGTTTATTTGGCCGCATGGTATTGATGTTGATAGAGATGGCAACATATACGTAACGGATGCGGTTAGCGATGGAGCAATTCCAGATGGAGATACTCGCGGGCATCAAGTAATTAAATTTAGCCCCACAGGCGATGTGCTATTAGTTTTAGGTACGCCTGGGGTTCAAGGAAGTGGGAATAACCAATTTACATCACCTGCCGACGTCGTGGTAGCCGGCAACGGCGATATTTTTATTGCCGATGGCCATAACAATAACGGCAATAATCGAGTAATGAAATTTGATCAAAACGGTCAATTTCTGTTCTCTTGGGGTCAAACAGGTTATGGACCCAGCGAGTTCCGAGCGTTGCATACTATAGCAATGGATCGACGTGGTAGGATTTTTGTCGGTGACCGGTCAAACAATAGGCTGCAGTTATTCGAGCAAGATGGTACCTATATAAATCAATGGACTCAATTTGGTCGACCGAGTGGTATCTTTTTTGACGAGTATGACAACATTTATGTGGCTGATTCTGAATCAGACGTAGAACAGAATCCCGGATGGGAGATGGGAATCAGAATCGGAGACGCAAATTTAGGTTGGGTGGATGAGTTTGTCCTGTATGCGCCAGGAGATCCGTTCGTCATCAGGGGTACTGGTGCTGAATTTGTTGCGGTGGATTCAGCTGGAAACATGTTCGGAGGCGAACCGGTACCTAGAAACCTACAAAAATATGTGAAGGTAAGACCCTAGCAAGCCTCTTTGATCGCGACAAGGGCAGTAGATGTATTTCTATTGCCCTTTTTATTGGACCCTGAGTATTGGGGGCGCAATTCTTCGAGTGTTGAGTAGTTTTTAATTGCTTTCTGCTGCCAGACGTTCTTGTTCTCTTGCTCCGCTCAGAATATTAGTCATCGAGTAGTTACCTTCGTGACAGGCATATTCATATATTGGGTTGGGTGTATAATCTAGGATAAATTCTCGCGTGTACGGTGTAGAGTAGGTGTCAGGCTGATCTACAGTGATTTGGTAGAGTAATTGAGATTCATTCAATCGGGTGAACTTTTCGATATTTTTTATGGACCTGTTATGACCAAACGAGCTCTTAGTCGTAAAGTTTGTCGTTTCAACCACGAGGGTGCTGCCATCGAAAAAACCACGCGAATCGCCGTGCCATAATTTTATTTTATTGCTTACATGAGGCTGGTCGGTTAGAGGTATTACCCTGGCGTCATGCATCATTTCTTGCACAATTACTACGTGGTCTTTTGATTGGACAATTTGCCAGTAACTATTGTAACCAGAATTTAAGTATGGCGCGCCGTAACTTATGCAGCGGTCATCAACCGTGAGATCTAGCCAGGAATTCGGATTTGTATTGCCTCTTTGAGGGCGATTAAAAGTAAGGCCTGTGGATTCTTTTGACAGGGCAGGGAATTTTCCATTTGGCGGATCAGTAATCTGAGAAGTCCGATTATGTACCTGGCGTTCTACCAACCAAGCCTGATCATAATTACCAGTAGACGGGTCATAGGATTTAATTTCACCAGAGAGGGCGGCTTCAAACACGCCATCCCCAAAAAGCGCATCCCCATCCTCTTCTGTGATTTCGCGCATCCTGCGTTCTAGTAAAATTTGTTCTTCTTGCGTAAGAAACAAACGTTCACCAAACCTTTCAGGCCGCTCAACAGGAGTAATTGTGTTATTTCCCCATACACCTTGTAAGTCAGGTTGCCCTAAAGCAGTAAATGGAGCTTCCCAGTTATCAGTTTGAGCAACACTCGAACTCGAAGTAACTGCTATGATTGCTGTAACCAAAATAAAGCTTTGATTTTTCATGATCCAATTTTTCTCGTTATTTGCTTTTACGAATAAAGGTTATCTGATTGTGCGCTTTGATGGAATTAATAATGGGTGGGCGCTAAGAGATTGCATTCTAAACTTCATTATTTCTATTGCATGTGGCTCGCGGGTTGTCACGGTACTTTTCGTTAAGCGCATATAGAATTGCTAGGGTTTCTTGATCCAATAATCCACTGTAATTAGACGGTCGGTAATGGAGCTGAAAGGCCCTAAAAGCAAATTGGCTCTGCAGGTCATGGGTTCCTGAAATTATAACTGGGTATCCGTAAATAGAGAGTGCACATTGTGCTTCTTGAATCGAAGGTTGGAGATCGCTGAATTCCATTGAATACTTATTTACTGTTGCTGTATCGTACCAAGGTCCTATTCCTGCCTCATAGAGTTCTCGCCACGGAAATTTAGGCCCTGGATCTGATTTGCGAGAGGGAGCTATGTCGGCGTGCGCAACAATATCGATTGGATCAATAGAAGGGTGTCGATCTAGTATTTCTTTTATCAATGAAACTAAACTTTCTATTTGAGAAAGAGGGTAGGATGGAAAGGTGCAATCTAATCCAATGATTAATTCTTCTTCTGGTTTGATGCTTAGATCATTGCAATCAAAATCATTAACTACTTCGATGCCAATAGATCGATTATTTAAAGAGGATTCATTTCCCCACTGGCTAATTCCTGCATGCCATGCTCTACGATCTTCGTCCACAAGTCGATAAATACTAAGATGATTGGGGGAATAAGTTGGATCATCTAAATAAGGTATAAGATAGTGGGCGCTTACCGGGTTAGGGTTTCTAGTGCTTAGTAGCCTAAGAGATTCGGCAAAGTCTCCTGAAGTCGCGTGTATCACCAGAAAATTTACTCTACTGTTCTGGTTAGTAGAAGTGACATCGATATAACGCGCGCTAGAGCATGCTGCTAACAACAAGCTGCTAGCAAGGAGTAATAGTTTTTGTAGTTTTTTCATTGGTTGGTTAATTCGTATCTGTTTTTAAATTCTGCCAACGACTCAGGGTTTGCTATAGACTCTGCATTCATCACGGGCCGTTTATTTACCACATCTCTAACAGCTAACTCAGTTATTTTTCCACTGCGTGTTCTCGGGATATCTCTCACCTGTAGTATTATTGCTGGAATATGGCGAGGGCTAGCATTCTTCCTTATGTTTTCGCGAATTTCACTTCGAAGCACATCAGTTAGCTGCTCTCCTTCTCGCAAGATGACAAATAAGATAATACGTGTATCCCCTTCCCAGTTTTGACTAATCGCGATGGACTCAATAACTGCGGGCACCCTTTCTACTTGACGGTAAATTTCAGCGGTCCCTATTCGAACACCGCCAGGGTTAAGCACGGCATCGCTGCGTCCTGTAATTATAAGCCCTCCATTGTCAGTAAGCTCCGCCCAATCACCATGGCACCAGACATTCTTGAAGCGATTAAAGTATGCGTTATGATAACGTGCTCCTTCGGGGTCATTCCAAAATCCTACTGGCTTCGAAGGAAAAGGCTTGGTGCAAACTAATTCTCCTGGTTCATTTTTTATTGGATGCCCATCTTGGCTCCATACATCTACTGCCATGCCTAAGCCGCGACATTGCAGCTCGCCCCTATAAACCGGCAAAATCGGACAACCCAATACAAAACAAGACACGATATCTGTCCCACCAGAAATTGAGCTCAACTGAACCGTTGGTTTAACCTGTTGATAAACATAATCAAAAGATTCTGGAGCCAAAGGAGACCCAGTAGAGAGAATCGTCTTTAGTTTTGTTAGTTGGTAATGCTCAACTGGGCTTACACCTTCTTTTGCTAAAGCAGAAATGTATTTTGCAGAAGTGCCAAATACAGTTATTCCTTCTTCTTCTGCTATTTGCATTAAAGTATCTGCATTAGGGTAAAAAGGGTTGCCATCAAATAGGAGTAGAGTACAGCCCGAAGCTAGTCCTGAGACTAACCAATTCCACATCATCCACCCGCATGTCGTGAAATAAAACAAAACATCTTTTCGGTTTATATCCGTGTGTAATCGGTGTTCTTTGAGATGTTGGAGTAGGGTGCCGCCTGCTCCGTGTACTATGCATTTAGGTTTGCCAGTTGTTCCTGATGAAAACAGAATATAAAGGGGATCATTAAATGCAAGCTGTTCGAAAGGTAGAGAGATGTCCGAGTTAATCAGTTCATTCCAGTCAATTGTTTCTGAGACTGCCCCGCATTGTTGCCAATTCAGTAATATGCAGTCACACGCAAGTTTTTGTTTTATTGTTTTAACTTTTTCGCAAATTGAAAATGTTTTGCCTTTAAATTGATACCCATCAACTGCTACTAACAGTTTTGGTTGAATTTGTTCGAATCTTTCGAGAATGCCATCAGAACCAAAATCAGGTGAACAGCTGGACCAGATAGCTCCAAGCCAACTTGCTGCAAGCATGGCTATCACGGTTTCTGGACGGTTTGGCATTATGGCTGCAATACGATCACCTTTTTGTACTCCAAGTTGCTGGAATTTGTTTGCAACGCTAGCTGTTTTTTCGTACAGGCTTTTATAGCTTAGGATTTCACGACTGCCGTCTTCGCCACGAAAAATTATGGCAATATTTTCATCTCTATAACGAAGAAGATTTTCAGCAAAATTAAGTTTGGCCTCCGGAAACCAAACATGTTTTTCGAATGTGTTTGCTTTCCGCAGTGTGTCGCTAGGTTGATGACTAACAATCAGATTGGCTTGCTGCCACCAAAAGGTCCAGAATTGTTCAATATCATCTATCGACCATCGCCAAAGCTCATGATAATTGGACAGCTGAAGACCAAAATGTGAATTAACATCGTTAAGAAATGTCTCCAGAGCTGAATCTTGTTCTGAGCGGGGGGTCCATAGAGGGTTAATAAGATCCATATTTTTAATTCAAGTAGCGTCTGACTGGCTCTGTAAAACTATTTCTTAATGAGACGCAAGAAAATGATCTAAGCCAGCCTGGGATACCTCCATATCTTGTTGTGGAGAGCCTGAACTAGCGCCAATGCCTCCGACACAATCCCCCTCAATGACTACTGGAAGACCGCCTCCGACAGTGCTGATGTGCCCGCCAGCTTCCGTATGAATTCCAAAGGCTAAATTCCCTGGCGTATTAACAGCATTGTATTCATGAGTCGCTTTACGCGCAGCCCCTGCAGTAAACGCTTTGTCTTGTGCAACTTCTATGCTATGCGCTTTGCCTCCATCCATGCGTTCGAAGGCAATAAGGTTGCCTGAATCATCTGTCACTGCGATACACATTGGCACACCTATTTCCTTAGCCTTTTCCCGAGCCCCATCGATTAAAATCCGCGCATCCTTTATGCTCAATCGCTTCACTGAGATCATTTCTAAATTATCCTTGTGGTTAGAAAGTGACACAGTGTACTCAATTCAAAATAGCTGTAACAGTTGAATTATTCCTAGTTAAAAATAAGGTTATGCTAGACTCTGGGAAGTTTAATCAGCTATCAGGCGTCAATATCATCAGCGTCAAGAACAGAGTTGGATTAAGACTGGGTGCTTCTCGGTCACCTTCCCTTCCTAAAGGAGGAAATAATGAACATCATCACAAGACCCTTGGTTTTAGCTATCTTTCTATGTTTGGCGCCGCTGCTTGGCTTGGCACAAGACGAATTTCCGCGCACGGCCTCTGGAAAGCCAGATTTTAACGGGAATTACGATATTTCGAGTCTTACGCCGTTTCAGCGACCGGTGGTTTATGGTGATCGACTCTTTCTCAACGAGGACGAAGTGCAGGCTTTGCGTGATAGAGAAATGGGTATCAGGGCGGAAGACGAGGAATTAAGTGACCCAGAACGCGGCGCGCCTGAAACTGGTGGCAATATTGGTTCCTATAACGATTTTTGGTTTGATCGCGGAAATGATGGTTTCACAATTGATGGACAATACCCTACTTCTATTCTGACCTATCCTGAAGATGGGCGGATGCCAGCTCGAACGCCAACAGGGCAGGCGAAGGCGGCAGCGGCACCGAAGTTTGCTTGGCCGGAACGAGACGGCGCTTGGTGGTTAGAAACGGGCGACCAGCCTTACGATGGGCCGGAAAACCAAACATTAGGAGTGCGGTGCATATATCAAGGGGCAGCATCGATACCAATTCGACCGCTGGTCTACAACAACCTGAAAACAATAGTTCAAACAGATGATTACTTAATGATCTATGTAGAGTGGATGCATTGGGCGCGTATTATTCGAATTAACGATGAAGCCCATAAACCTGAAGATATGGCTACCTATGACGGCGATTCCATTGCATGGTGGGAAGGTGACACTTTGGTTGTAGAGACAAAAAACTTTCTTGATCAACCTTTGCAACCGGCGGATCGCGTAGTTGTCGAACGATTTAGCCCAATAAATGCAGGAGGATTACTTTATAGTTTTACCGTCGAAGACGCTGACTATACAGATCGTTACGGCGGAGAATTAGTATGGCCGAAGTCTGACCAGGTTCCTTATGAGTACGCCTGCCACGAAGGTAATTATGCTATGAGTGCTACTCTCATGGGCGCAAGAATTCGCGAAAAGGAATACCGAGAAGAACAGGGGTTGGGTAACGATTAGCAATTCGTGAATGCATATTTCTGATTCAAGATGAGCTCAGCCAGTATGAAAAACCAATGTAGGATCTTGCTAAAGCAATACTTTTAGCGGTCGATTGGATGAAGAGCTGAGTTTCTATTCACATGTGATCAGAATTATCCTGAGTCATCCAAAAGCCCGCCTGAGAAAATATAAGTAACGCCACCCCGTTATTTGGGAAGAGTAATGAAAAGCATAATACTAATCTTTGTCCTAGCAGTTATTTTTTATTTCGTAGTTTCGCCTTATCAGAATTGCCGACGCGGTTATACTTCAGGTAGTACCGATGTGGCAACCCTTAGGTGCGCGCGCGAAACAAGCTGGTAAATGATAATACTGTATGGTTAGTTTGACGAAGATTAAAAATAAGGTCGTTTTATTTATATTAAAGTATGCCACATGGCATATTTATTAAAATATTGTGAAGCGATTGTTGAAAAAAATCTATTTGTTTTAAGAAAATCGTGGATCAGGAACAAGTTCGCCCTTAAAGTGTTTAGCGCGTTTCACGTAATGTTCAGCACTTTGTACTAACCCTCTCTGTTGTTCTTTGGTCAATTCCTTGATAATTTTTGCTGGTGCGCCCATCACTAAAGAACCATCTGGAATTTCTTTATTCTCTGTTACCAAGCTGTTTGCACCTATAAGGCAATTCTTACCTATTTTTGCGCCGTTTAGGATCACTGCGTTAATACCAATAAGCGAATTATCACCAATATTGCAGCCATGAAGCATTGCTTGATGACCTACGGTAACATTGCTACCTACTGTGCATGGCATTCCCGGATCAGTATGCAATACAGCGCACTCCTGAATGTTGCTGTTCTCACCAATGACAATCCACTCGTTATCACCTCGGAGTACGGCGCCAAACCAGATGCTAGCATTTTTTTCTAATTTAACTTTGCCTAGCACTGTGGCACTGTCGGCGACGAAAAAGTCATCGCCACTGACTTGAACCTCATGCTCACCTAATCTGTAAATCATCGAATTAAACTCACCTATGATTTGTATTCGCTGTATTTTTTCTAGGGCAATCGAAACACAAATAGCATATTGCCACCACTGCGCTGGCGAATTTCTGGAGTCAATGTCCTGTGATTCACTCCACCGCCCGCGGCGATCGCAAGGTATTGTATGCCATCGACGCTAAAGGTGGTTGGGAAGCCCCCAGCCGAAGAATTTAGAATTTGCTCCCAGAGAATTTCGCCTGTGTCCACATCGAATGCTCGAAATTTTCGAGCATCGTCAGTGACGAATGCTAACCCTCCTCCTGTAGTTAAAACTGAACCGGTAATTGCAGCTCGTTGTTGGTATGTCCATAACGCTTCACCTGTCGCCACGTCGACTGCCGTAAAGATTCCGATCTGACCATCGCCTTCAGGAACAGGAATTTTTAATGAAACAGCAGAACTGTGGTAACCACCGACTGTTGGGTTAACTGGATTTAAGTAGTAATCCATGCAGGTGTTGTTAGTTGGAGCGTATAGAGCATTGGTTTGTGGGCTGTAGCCGACGGAATTCCAGTTAATTCCTCCGGTGGTTGTCGGACAAACTAATTTGCGTTGTCGAATTTCGGTAATATCGATTTCTGGATTAGTAATACCTTTTTGATTTTCAATATCGACACCTACAATGACATTTTGGTAGTTAGTTTCTTTGGCCCATAGAAACTCTCCAGTCGCCGCGTCCATTGTCCAAATGATTCCCGGTTTGCCAGGTATTCCCGTTATCACTTTGCGCCGTTCGGAAGACAAGATGTTAGGGTTTATCCAAGAAACTTGTTCAGCTTTAGGTGTAACTTCAGTTTCAACAACAATGCGCTCGAATGGGTGATCCTGATCCCAATTCCCTCCAGGAATATGCTGGAAGTACCATTCAATTTCTCCTGTGTCTGCATTCATGGCTATAGTAGAGTTTGTATAGAGCACATCACCGCCACGCGTATCTCGCTGAATTGACCCCCAGGGAATTGGTACGGCAATTCCTTGGTAAATAAGATCTAGTTCAGAATCGTAGCTTGCAGGCATCCATGCAGAGCCGCCCCGGCGTTCCTCATTAGGAACGTCCCCCCAGGTCTCTCCACCAGGCTCACCAATTTTTGGTACTGTATTAGTTCTCCAAATTTCCTCGCCGGTATCTGGATCGTGAGCAGTAATCCAGCATCCAGTGTTAATGTAGTAGCAGCCAGACATGCCAGCTATAATTTTACCGTCTAGAACTTGAGGGCCACCTGAATAATGCTGGCCTATAGTCCAATCACCAATTTGTCGCTCCCAGGTTACTTCACCGGTCAGTGCGTTGAGAGAGACAAGATAGGCATCTCGTGTAGTAATTATTAGTTGGTCTTTATAGAGAGTGGCGTTTCGGTTGGCACAAGAGAGCGAGGCAATATGATCAACTTGCTCTCTGCGATATTCCCACAATAAAGTTCCATCTCTGGCATCCACAGCTTCTATAAAATCACATGCCTGCGGAAGAAACATTACGCCGTTTCTCACCAGTGGAGTGGTTTCTTGAAGCCCTGGCTCCATTGTCCACGCCCAGGCTAAACGAAGAGAAGAGACATTATTTTTATTGATCTGGTTTAATGGGCTGTAGCCCCAATGATTAGCGGTACGTCGCCACATTAACCAATCTTCAGCTGGAGGGTTTGCCAATTCTTCTAAGTTGATATTTTCAAAGTTATCCAGTGCAGTCTGTGCTTGGGAAAATCCAGTGACTAAAAAGGCGCAGAGTAAGCAGCAGGATAGTCGAAAGTAAAATGGGCATAGCTTTATCATTAGTTTTCCATGTTCTTGCTCGACTCGGCTAAGAATAAGAGTAGGCTTTGAGCAATCTCGTTAAAACCATTATTTTACAGAGTCCGCTGGCAGATCAAAGGGCTGATCTGGTTTGGTTAATTAGATTAATCTGATATTAATTAATCTGTCTCTATAGATCTTATAGCGATTACAGATACTCCATTTTTCACTTTTTCCCATTTAATATTCAGATCGTAAAGAACCATGCCATATTGCTTTTGATCAGTGTCTTTTGCGTGCCACGCCGGCCTAGGATCCTGGCTGAGGATTTGAATAATAAATTCTCTAAGCTCTGGATAGGTTAACTTTAATGCAAGTAACTGATCCTCCGCCTCCTGAGTGAAATAGATAAGTATATCCCCTCCAGGTCGGTCGTCAGCATAACCTCCTCGGGCATCATTTATCGAGTCGGCGTAAGGAATGTAGGGTTTGATATCAATTACTGGCGTTTTATCAAGAATATCAATGCCTTGTACTTCAATGGTTGTTTTCCCGTCAGCAGATTTATGGCCGATATATTCCAGGACCGATATTCCTAGAGGGTTTGGGCGAAAAGGCGAGCGACTGGCAAATACCCCAACTTTTTTCTGACCACCAAGTCTCGGAGGCTGCACAGTTGGTGACCATCCTTTGTCAGCAGTTGCATGGAAAAAAAATAAGATCCATAAATGGGAAAACTGATCGATTTCCCTTAAACAATTTAAGTCTGCAAAACTGCTAAAGAGTTCGATGGTACCTTTACCTGCAGGTACCAGGTTTGGTTGTCGCGGAATTGCAAATTTTTGTTTATAGGGGCTATGGACAACACCGATTGGTTTTAGATTAATTTCTTGCATACTTTTACAAACTGGAAGAATTCCTTAATATTAGTCGTGCAGGTTCAAAGGCTTTCTATTATGGATGATTTTAACTGGGATAGAACAAATCCTTTTATCATTGATGTCACTGTATGTGGTGATCGTATCGATGGTTATGGTCATGTATCAAATCATTTCTATATATCTTGGATGACCGATTGCATGTTTGCTCATTCAGCAGCAGTAGGCCTGTCTGATGAATTGTGTGTGGAATTGCAAAGAGGCATGGCGGTGAAAGATATAAAAGCCGAATTATTGGGCTCTGCCTACGAAAGCGATAATTTAAAGATCGCAAACTGGATAATATTCAATGATGGGAGGCTGAGAGCATCTCGCGCATTTCAAATTATTAATAGTGATACAGCTAAAACACTAGTGCGAGCTGAGATGGAGTTTGTTTGTACTAATCTGACTAGCGGGAAACCTGTAAGAATGCCAGAAATATTTAAAGTAAAATATTGTGTGGAAAGTGAAAAGACAAAAAGCTAGGTTGCTAAGATTTGTTTGGCGGTATGGAATAGGTTCCGACGGCGTGAGCTACAGGCTCTTCTGAGCCTGCGGAATAAATCGATACCTCTCCTATTGCGAGTGACTTGCCTAATTTAAGCAAATGGCAGCGTGCAAAAATATCTTTGCCTGCTTGTGGCTTTTTGAGGAAATTAATATTGAAGTTTGTGGTTACCGCGAGAGCAACGAGCCCAATCCTGCGCAATACAGCGATATAGATCGCACAGTCCGCAAGCGCCATCATAGTAGGGCCAGAAATAGTTCCGCCAGGACGCAAATTAGAATCATCAGTCTGTTGCCTGATGGTAATTGTTTCTTTCTCGAAATCCACTATTTCAAGTGAAGTTTGTGGAAATTCTGTCGCGAAAAAAGTTTCCATTTCCTCTTTTGTTACCACTGCCACCGCACTGTCACTCCTCAGCTTGTTCAAAAGAGGCGATATTTTGCCTGATTCAAAAACTAAAAACACGATAAAAGACCCGTTTTAACGCAATGGGGCGCGTGTAGCTGTATTTTTGGATCAAGCCCAATTATGCTTATTCGAACCTAACAATAAGGAGAGTGAGGAGTGGACATGTTATCCAAGAAAGTGATTCTGGCCCTAGCAGGGCCAGCCCTGATTTCTGGAGCAGTTTCTGCCCAGACAGGCAATGCAATATCTGGTACGGGTTTGCCTAATCCAAATCCTGTCGTTACCCAAAATTGGGGCGATTTACCTGCAGGTCGCGAGTGGGGGTCCACCGCGGGTGTAGATATAGATCCGACCGACGGCCACGTTTGGGCCTATGAGAGATGTGGAGCCAGTAGTTTTGGTGGAGGGGTGCCAATTAATTGCGACACTAACCCTGTAGATCCAATTTTCAAGTTCGACCGCAATACAGGCGAGGTGCTCGCTAATTTTGGTGGAGGCTTGATGCAAACGCCTCATGGCATTCATGCTGATGCTGAAGGAAATGTGTGGGTGACAGATTTTGCTGCAAATGCTGACGGAACCAAAGGTCATCAAGTGCATAAATTTGGCGCAAATGGCGACTTATTAATGAGCTTGGGCACCCCAGGACAAGCAGGCAGCGGCCCAGGAGTTTTTAATCAGCCCAACGACGTTATTGTCGGCCCGGATGGAAGTATATATGTCTCTGATGGTCATAATGGCCAAGGAATGACTAGCAATGCAGCCATGGACGAAGGGCGGGCAGCAGGAGATACCGCGCGGATATTAAAATTTGCCCCAGATGGTACTTTTATTAAGCAGTGGGGAGAAATTGGTGTGCGCCATGGTGAGTTTCGAACGCCACATGCCATGGAATTTGATTCTAAAGGTCGTTTATGGGTTGCAGATCGCGGCAATCATCGCCTAGAACTGTTTGATCAAGACGGCAATTACCTTGAATCGCGCTATGCCTATGGACGTATTAGTGGCATTTTCATAACTGATAATGACTTGGTCTATGCGATTGATTCTGAGTCGGGTCCGACAAATCATGTTGGCTGGCGTAATGGTGTTCGCATAGGGCATATCGATGAAGACAGAATTTCTGGCTTCATTCCTCCATTTGAAAGGCCTGATCGAGTGTATCAAGGTACAGCAGGTGAAGGGGTTGCGGTTGATGCGAGTGGTAATGTGTTTGCAGCCGAAGGACCTAACTCTCTCAGTTGGGCAGGTGGCGCTTTCACTAAGTATTCAACTCGCTAGTAAGATAAATAAGAACCAAAATGAAGCAATACTGCTGTTGGCAGTATTGCTTCATTTTTTTTTCCTACTGAAATGTGCGAGAGGTTAACAATGGGAAATAAAATTCAATCAATCAACTGGGACGAGATTGAGATGGAAACCGTCAACGCAAGTATGCGCCGGAGAATTGTCACCGGAGAAAAAATGACCGTTGCAAAGATCTATTTTGATGATGGCTTCGTGGTGCCCTTGCACTGTCATCACAATGAACAGATTACCCAGGTAATTAAAGGTCAAATGCAGTTCGTCTTTGGTGAGGATGATCCTGAAGAGCTGCTGCTAAATCCCGGTGATGTTGTTGTTATACCACCGAACGTTCTGCATCAGGCAACTTGTATTGGAGAAGTAGAAGAGATTGATATGTGGGCGCCACGGAGGGAAGACTGGTTAGACAAAACTGACGATTATTTACGAGGATGATTCATTCTTGACTAAAAAAAGACCAACATGCGTGATTCCATACTTTCGCGCGGTTGAGCATCTTCCGGCGCTAACAGATTTTTAAAAGCGGTATGAATAGAGCGGATTGCGCGTCCATCATTCATTGAGTCGAAAGTTTTTATTAAGAGCACTTCATTGTTTTTCATTTCTGGGAAGTAAAACCATTTATGCTCCGCGTTATAACTAACTAGTTCAAGTTCTCCAATACGATCCTTCGCTCGCCGCTCGCTGGCGAATACGTTTTCTTCACAAACAGATTGAGCGTCACAGCAAGTCAGCGGGGATTTTATAACGGAGCCAGCTATTGAACGCCATACATTGATGATGGCAAACCTATTTTTGAATTTCTCCTCTGCCGCGGGATCGCCCAGTAAATCTCTCACTCGTTTGTGGGCTGAGGTAATCGTATAGTCATTGTGCACGATGGCGGCGGCTTCGCGAGTTTTATGCGTCGCTCTGATTTCTGCGGAATCTGATCTGAGAGTATGATCAAAAACATGAATCGCTTTGCTGCCTAGAATCGGCAGGACCAATTCCTCTAGTTCCCTTTCATAAGCAGTCTTTTGATTTTCTATGTCATAGAAGTTAGCGATCGAGCTATCGTGTTCGTGGAGTTCGAATCCTTCTCTATCTAGACTCGCGGATGTTTCTAGAACGCGAGCGTTATAGATAGGGACTTTTACATCCTTAAATTCAGCATTAACGCTAAGTTGAGCGTCGGCGCCTCCCTGGGAGGCAAAATACACGGGTTTATCATTTCCAGGGACAAGATAGCGAATGTAAGCTCTAGTTGACTGATCGTTTATAGTTGTCATTAGCAGGAACGACTGTTGCGGGTTATTTAGCGTTGGATTTGAGTAACAGTCTAATGGTTCTTGGGAGCTGTATCATCAATAAATACATGAAAGAGTTACAGAATCACTTGACTGTTGAGTCGAATCGTTAATACCCTTTTGATACCGAAAAGTAAGAAAAATCTAAAAGCAATTCTCGGCACTGTTCGAAAGCTGTAATTAGCACAGATTGTCGATAACAAGCAGGAGGTTGCCTGATGTTGATGTATAAGAAAGTCTCTGTTTTTGTAGGTGCGGTATTCACGTTGGCACTCGCCCCGTCAGCCCTGGCACAACAAGTCTCTGCTCCTACATTTGCTGAGCACGTTGCGCCGATCATTTATGACAACTGCGTTGAATGTCACCGGCCTGGGTCGATCGCGCCCATGACACTCATTGATTATGAGACCGTGCGCGCCTGGGGTCCGGTTATCAAAGATCGGGTAGAGCAGCGTAAGATGCCCCCTTATTTTGTTGATAAAACAGTAGGTGTGCAGTCTTTCGAAGATGACAGGTCCCTGACGGACACTGAAATAGCGACAATCTCTGCCTGGGTGGATGGAGGTGCTCCTCAAGGGGATGTGAGTAATATGCCTGCAGTTCCACAATTTCAAGATAACGTAGCTTGGACGCTCGCAGACGAGATGGGGCGGCCTCCCGATTTGATCATACCGATTCCAGAGCCATTCACCGTGCCTGCCGATGGCCCGAATTGGTGGATGACGTTTTACAGTGAGACTGGTCTTACTGAGGATCGCTGGATAAAAGCTTTTGAAACTAAACCTTCGGCTGAAGGCTTTCCAGTGGTGCACCATGCTGTAACTTCTATGGAGTTTCCTGAGGGCGGGGGTGGCTTTCTAAGCGAGTATGCCTTAGGTAAGACTGCTGATATTAATCCGCCTGGGACCGGGCAATTAATTAAAGCCGGCACTCGATTGAATTGGAATGTGCATTATGCCTCAAGTCCTGATGGTCTCGACCGCACTGACCGCACTCGACTCGGTCTTTGGTTTTTGCCAGAAGGGGAAGATCCAGAGCATGAATTGATTCGTTCTCATATGGCCGACAATGAAGATCTTGATCTTCCAGGTGGTCAGGAGGAAATTCGCACCGATGGATATGAGTTTCTCGATAAAAATATCCGAATAACAGCGTTTCAACCGCACTTACATAATTTGGGAACACGGCAGTGTCTTGAAGTGATCTACCAGGACAACCGACGACAAACTTTGAGTTGTGCGGATTGGGATTTTGGTTGGCATATCGCCTATAACTATACTGAGGACGTGCAGCCTTTGATTCCAAAAGGTTCGATGATGCATGTCACAAGTTGGTTCAACAATTCTGCCAGTAACCCGTGGGCTGGGGATTCCAGGAATTGGGTTGGATTCGGTCAGAGGTCTACCGATGACATGTCATTCTCCTGGATAAGTTATTATGAGCTCACAGATGAGGAATATGAATCAGCTGTTGCTGATCGCCATCGGCAGTTAGCGGCAGGGAGCGATTAATAACGCCGAATATAAAAATAATAAGAAGGAGGCGTCGAACGATGTTAGTTAGAATTCTAATGTTAAAAATTCGATTAATTAGCAGCGCCTTTCTGGCGCTGCTTTTTCTAATCAATACACCCGATGTGACAGCGCAAACTTTGCATCGGTTTGGTCAGAGTATTCAGCCGATTTATGAGGGGTTTGAGCGAAATACCGATGGCACCTTTACTATGTGGTTCGGTTATCTCAACAGAAACTATGATGAAACTCCTACCGTTGCTGTCGGAGACTTAAATGGTTTCTTCGCTGCCGATGGTGTGAATACTGCCGGCCCTGTCGATCGTAATATTCTATTAAGTGATCCCGGTCCCCAAGACAGAGGACAGCCAACTTATTTCTACCCGCGCCGACAACAATTCGTGTTTGAGGTAGTCCTGCCTGCAGATTTTGTAGGCAACGAATTAGTTTGGTCAATTACACATAATGGCGAAACACGGACCGCGGTTGGGACTCTCGAAAGAGAGAATATTTGGGCTGTGGATGAGGGGGTCTGGAGCGCTAATAGAGGCAGAGGTACTGGCGGTCGAACCGAAATTGAATATGCAAATGAGCCCCCCGACATGCGCTTAGTGGGTATCGAAGGACAAATATCTGCTGCTGTTGGCAGACCAGTTAATCTCCGAGTATTTGCCTCTGATGATGGTGTGCCTGGCCCCTATGAACGTGATCGTAGAGGTAGAATGGACCCGTTGCCAAATAATCTACCAGAAGTAGGGGGTGGTATTGGTCGCAACTCGCCAAAGGAACAAGGAGTGGTAAATTATGTTGCTGCGGATGAAACTGGATTGGCGCTTACTTGGATAAAGTATCGGGGTCCCGGTCAAGTACTTTTTGATAATGCAATTAGTGCGCTTAATCCTTCCGGCCAGGAAGTTGTTAGCTCGGCAACTTTTACACAGAGTGGTACTTATGTGTTACGTGCCTACGCGGATGATTCTACCTACACAACTTATTCAGAGTTGAATGTCATAGTTCAATAAGAGGTTAGAAAGGCAGTAATTCTATTAAACGCATTATAATATTTTTATTAGTTGATTTATCGCCAGTAATTAAGGGTCTGGCACAGCATCTTCAACCGTTAATGGGTTTAAATAAGCACCATCGGTAATTCCAGTTTTTCTCATGGCGATTCCAGTTAAACATTCCTGTACGGCGCGATTAGCATTCATAACCGTCGTGTAGCCAGGATCAACTAGCGGGTTGACTTCTACCAACTCGAAGCCTACTAAATTGTTCTCAGTACATAGCCCACGTAGTAAAGGGTACAGCTCTCGCGTTGTAAGTCCGCCGGGTTCTGGAGTCCCTGTGCCTGCGGCATAAGCTGGATCAAGCACGTCGATATCAAGAGAAATGTATAAGTGTTCGGGTCCATCATTAGCTTCAGCAAGAATTCTTTCCGTGACTACATCCCAGCCATCGCGTTCGATCTCTACCATAGTGTGATAGCGGAAATTATTTTCTCGCATCCATTCAAAGCCTTCTTCACCAGGCCAGTATCCTCTTAATCCGACTTGGATGTAGTTCTGGCCTAGTACATGCCCTTCTTCAATTAATCGAAAGACAGGTTGAGCGTGGGAAATTAAATGCCCGCTGTATCCTTCTGTCGCAGCGTCGTAATGTGCATCAAAATGAATGACACCGACGTTTTCCTTGCCGTAAATATCAGCCACTCCAGCAACATCTGGATATTCAAGAGAATGATCACCGCCAATCACAATTGGAATGGCCCCGGTTGATGCTATCTCTCTAACCAGTTCTCGAACTGGTGGCATACTGCGTTCTACACTAAAGCGATCGATCGGCGAGTTGCCATAGTCCACAGCTTTGAGCTCGCGTTTCCAGGAAACCCCTGTGTGCATGTGGGGCAGGCCTCCGCCTCCGCCCACACCCAAACTTTCCCGGATAGCACCGGGCCCAAACGCTGCTCCGCGCATACCTACGCCCATGTCGAGAGGTGCACCCAATATTGCGACGTCGACTTCGCCTGCGATTAAATCTTCAGGGTTAATCGCAATTGGTAGCCCGAAAAATGTTTGTACGCCTGAATTGCGGAGCCTACCGGGATAGAAAGGGCCTGGCTCTCTATCTGGGTCGTTGGCTGGGTCCCGCAATTGGCTCCAAACATCATAGGTTGGATCATTGGAGTTGAGCGGAATGGTCCCGTTATTACGATCAAATACACTGGGAGTGAAATCTTGCCCAATGACTATCCAAATTGGTATTAAGGCGCAAAGTAGAACAAAAAGTTTCTTGCTTGAAGTCATTGAATTTCTCAGCCCGTTGAGTGTTTACAGGGTAAATTTTGGCTAAGTGTAGTACGGGCAATCGGGCGGGGTCCAGAGAAGCTTTAGTGCACTTGAGAGATACACGCACTGGACGAAAATCATTATCTGTGATTATTTCATTCCAATGTCGCACTTATCACTTATGTTTGTGTATTAACGCTCCACAATTCTGTTGGTATGAGTAGAATGCAGGATCTGAGTATTTGTAGAAAGAGTAGCTAACAGGAGAGCAAGCTATGAGATTAACTTCGACCAAAATTGCATCATTGCTGCTATTGGCACTATCAGGGGTAATGTCAGTGCAGAGCCTGGCCCAAGTGCCAATTATTCAGCCAGGGGCGCCGGGGCAACCAGGGCGAGTAATTACTGCCGAAGAAGCTGCAGACTTGGCTGCAATTCAATACTCAGCAGGTGATGTTATGTTTTTACAGGGCATGATTTCTCATCATGCGCAAGCAATGGAAATGTCTGCCTTGGTTGATTCACGCACAAATCGCGAGCCCATGCAGTTATTGGCTCAGCGTATTTCACTTTCGCAAGAAGATGAAATTTCTATGATGCAAGATTGGCTAGAAGAACGAGGGCTCGATGTTCCCACGATAGACGTTCATCATGCAGATGATTTCAACTTAATGCCCGGCATGCTTAGTGCCGAAGATATGACTTTGTTGGAACAATCAGACGGGAACGAATTTGATAGATTGTTTCTCGAATTCATGATTGAGCATCATGAGGGTGCCTTGGAAATGGTCGATAACCTGCTGGATCAACGAGGTGCAGCCCAGGAGCCAATTCTTTATGCGTTCACTTCTGATGTAACTTCTGATCAGAGTGCTGAAATAGACAGAATGGACTTAATGCTTGCAGGATTTTCGCCCGATCCTAGAGTTAATCTTTCCCCAGGATTTCGCGATGCTGCTGAGGCGGCATTAAACATGCAGTTAGTAGCCTCTCTTCCTAAGCCTGAAGGTTTTTTCGACCCTGATAATCCCTCAGGGTTGCCCAATAGGGCTGAATCTGAAGACACCTTGCAGCCAGACGAAGAACAAGAAGATTCTACAGAGGAAGAGGTGAGTTCCGAAGATGCAGCAAGTGCGTTGGCGGAGACGCCTGCGGATGAAGAAGAGGGAGAAGATGAAAATGCGGACCCGCGTCCATCTTTGTTGAGTTTTTCTAATACCGATTTGTTGTTCAGCGGCACTAACTTGGTTGCAGGAAACTATCATGGATTTAACACTTATGACCTTAGCAATCCCCGCGCACCACAGCTCTTAAGTTCCGTGGTTTGTCCTGGTGGCCAGGGTGACGTGTCTCTGGTTGGTCACCTATTAATAATGTCAGTACAAGAAACTCGTGGCCGGTTAGATTGTGGTCTCGAGGGTGTTCCCGAGCCAACTAGTCAGGATCGTATCCAGGGTATTCGAATATTCGACGTAAGCGATTTCAGTATGCCGCTTCAGGTGGGTGCAGTCCAAACTTGCCGCGGCTCTCATACCCATACGGTAGTGGGTCAGCCGGATGGAAGTGATAATGCCTATGTATACGTTTCCGGTACTTCCAGAGTTCGAGATGATGAGGAGCTGGCAGGATGTTCTGATGATTCACCTTTCGAAAATCCAGATTCAGCTTTATTTCGCATCGAGGTAATTGAGATCCCAATGGATCGCCCACAAGACGCGCGCATTGTTAATCGACCTTTTATTTTCTCTGATCCCAATAGCGGCGTCTTAGCAGGACTTTGGGAGGGCGGTGATCATGGCCCTGAAACTCAGCGCACCAGCCAAACTAATCAATGTCATGATATTACCACTTTTCCTGGCATTGGCTTAGCGGCTGGGGCTTGCTCTGGTAACGGCATATTATTAGATATTTCTGATCCTTCGAATCCGGAGAGGTTAGATCAGGTGATCGATCCAGGATTTGCGTATTGGCATTCAGCGACCTTTAATAATGATGGCACCAAGGTAATCTTTACCGATGAATGGGGCGGCGGGGGCAGGCCTCGCTGTCGTGCGCTGGACCCATTAGATTGGGGTGCCGATGCTTTTTACGACATAGTAGATGGCAAACTCGAATTCAGATCACATTACAAAATGTCCGCACCTCAAACGGATACTGAAAATTGCGTTGCTCACAATGGCTCCCTGATACCGGTTCCCGGCAGGGATATTTTTGTGCAAGCCTGGTATCAAGGTGGCGTGTCGGTAGTGGATTTTACTGATTCTACCAATCCTGTTGAGATAGCTTTTTTTGACCGAGGCCCTCTGGATGAGGATGAGTTAATCACTGCAGGGTATTGGTCTACATATTGGTATGGTGGTTATATTTACGGTACTGAGATCGCAAGGGGTTTAGACGTTTTTGCCTTGAACCCTAGTGACTACTTAACCGCAAATGAAATCGCTGCAGCTTCTCTGCAAGAGGTTAATTTAACAGTAAACGCACAGACTCAGGTGCAAGCGGTTTGGCCGGCGGTGCCTGTGGTCGCTCGTGCTTATATCGACCAATTGCAGCGAAGTAATGTAATCACCAATAGTCAGGTACAACAATTGGACTCTGTCTTGAGTGAGGCTGAAAGAGCATTTTCAAGCAACTCTTCTGATAGGTCCCTCGCCAGTCAACTAAACGAACTAGCGGAATATAT